>Ga0172382_10000414_pt1 | contig 80372 bp, 68 predicted proteins | sample Leawel138RmetaG_FD_122245 | JGI IMG/M metagenome (GOLD analysis project Ga0172382, IMG submission 122245) | Leachate microbial communities from a municipal landfill in Southern Ontario, Canada - Leachate well 138R metaG | ecosystem: Engineered > Solid waste > Landfill > Unclassified | place...
GAATTCATCATAACAAAATATCATATGCGACCGGACCGATCGGTCGGACCTCAAAATTCAGCTTTCTAAAAAATTGATCCCAAAAACCTATTTGAAGAAATAAACCATTGTTCAAAGGTCTCATATAATACATTGGATTCGTAATTACCAGTAAAAATATTAAAAAACATGAAAATTATTTAGACTCTTTTTACAATATTATGAACGCTTCTATTTTATTGTAAGTATCAAACCCTAAATCAATGAATTGTTCTTAAAGCATTATGGTATTTTATGCGTCCATGATTGAGCTGGTGTGTAAGTATTCCCATGCCCCGAAATCTGAAAAAAATACGTTTTCGCCTTAGGTAATGAAGGTATGAAATGGATAAAAAAAGCGCCATTCCATTATTATTGATAGTACTGCATTTCGCCTTTCGAACACAATGTTGGCCATTTGTTATAAAACATTTTGAATACACAGTATAATAGAGTGACTGACTATAATAATACTATGTAGTATATTAAACTAATATAAAGGATGACAATTAAGCAAGCATTAGGATATAATAAAATCCACATTAATTAAATATTCAATTATTTATGAATATTCTGAGCAGCAGGTGGAAGTTCAATTCTTGTTTTACGGTGAGACTACAAAAAATACTATGCAGTCTCAATGATCGGGTCTGAAGGGAAAAGGAAATGGGAATAATTTATTACTCTTCTTCATAAATACCTGTAATAAGTTCTGCTGTGAAACTTCCCCCATACGTTTTACCTTTTATATATACAGGTGCATGCCTTTCATCGGCCGTAACCCAGATCTCAATTTTGGAATTTTCGCTCTTTTTAAATACGCTGCTGATATTTCCAAGTTCTGCCTCTACAATGAAGGTTTCATACCTAACGCCTCCTGCCTGAACAAATTCCCGTCCTAATACAGAGGCTCTGCCGATAACCGATTTTTTGCCGTCCGATACCGGTACTTCTATATTAGCTCCTTTTTTCAATTCAAAGTATCTCATGGCGTAAAAAACTGATAGCGGATCGAATGTTCCCTCACGTACCGGAATTGAAGACTTCTTGTCGTCAAAGCTGCTATAGCAGGCTATGTTATGCGTCCAATCAAAAGTAACAGTTTCATTCCTTTTATCCTTTCCGGAACCTACTTTTGTATATCGCAATGCGTGATTCATTCCTGCATCGGTATAAGAATCAATCGTGTCCCGAACTTTATAGAAAATATCAGCAAACGAATTAGTCCGAGCGGACATTGAAAAGTGATATGCCCTTTCTCCGCTAATTTCTGTGAACGGCATGATCTCCAGCTTCACTTTTCCTACAGGAAAGGGCCCCCAGTATACCCGGAATAAAAGACTTTCCCCCGTTTGAAACGGAGAGGAAAGCGATACCGGTGCCCCTGCAGGGATAGAGTGGGAATCAGAAACAGCTAAAAATATGGATAAAATCAGCATGCAACGGCCAAAAATAATTTTTTTTATTTTCATAAAACCTCTCATTTTCTTATTCACAGCTTTATGAACGATGGAACCTCTATCCTCCCATTGTATGAAAGCGTCTTCTATTGTATAAAGAATTTGTTGGCAAATCTGAAGATTATTATTATGATGGCTGTAAAATTTCACTGAACAGCACATGAGCACGCCATAGAAAAGATACACAATAGTAACAGGAGATAAAAATGCCCGATAAGCCAAAAAAGACAAATGAAGGATATAAGGACTTTCAAAGTGCTCTTGAATCGGTCGGAGCTGATGCGATGGAAAAAGCTATTAATGCAGCCTTTCAGCAAATTGCAGGTGACGAAATCGGTAATTCGCAACCACAATCTGTACCTGCTGACCCAGTTTCATCTTCATGCGAGAACATTAAACAAATCTCAATACAATCAATTGAACTGGCCATCGCAGAGGCTTTCGGTAAGTTAACCGGCGAGTCATATGATTGCCTGGTCAGGGGTTTTTCCTTTCACAGCCCCGAAAATGTAAGCATCGACCTTGTACTTAAAAAAAGAAGTGGCATGTAGCAGCTTTGCCGGTTCGATATCGTGCATTCATGATGATTCATCCGACAAGGAAGTTACGAACAGATCGGCTTCCTTTATAGATTTTTCCATTTCATCAATTAAGACTGCGATATCATTTTTAACATATTTTACTTCCTTCTGCATGGATGCAACTGCTCTGGCATTAAGGTTATGCTTCAAAAATAAAACCTGATCCCGGAAAGCCGTCAGGACCGGATCTATGCTTTGTTCCGCTTTTTGCATCTGAGTTATCATTCTGCGATACTTCTGTTTAGTCTCCCTCAATTTTCGTTCACTCGCCTGCCGCAATCGCTGATTCGAAAATTGTTCAAGTTCCATTTTCCACTCATCAAAAAGGGCATCTGCCACATCTTTCACATCGGAAATATGTTTCCGTACTGCCTCGGCTTTCAATTCGCTTTTTCTTAGTTCGCTGTCCAGCTCAGCATAGATATCCTGCAACTTTTCTCCCTGGAAGTTCAGCAGATCACTGAATTTTTCAAGTGCCGAACGAAACTGTTCTTTTGCCTCTGCCTGGGCGGTTTGCGCCGATTCCACCCGGTTCACCATAATGTCTCTTTTCTGGACGCCGATTTTCTCCATAGCAGTGTAGTAGACATTTTGACATCCCGCGATGGTAATGATGAAAAAAATAATCAAGATCGATATGCGTGCTGACAATATGATATTCATTTTATGCTTCCTCATGCAGTTATTTACCAGTCTATTCGCGGCTTTGAAAAAAACCGATCAGGGCAAGGATTATTATCAGAAAACCGAAGCCGAAATAAATTGCCGCATGAATTAAATCAATTTCTTCTATACCTTTTATGAACTGCATACTTTCATTTAGAATATACCCCCAGTAGAACAGAAAAAGATAGCTTATGAAGAGCGCAAGCTTTTTTTTGCCGAAAAGAATCGCTGCTGTTACAAGAATCAAATTTACTGCGATCTGAAAAACAGGCACTGAAACCTTCATGGCCAAAAATACATCCATACTAAACCTCCGTTTTCACAAGTGCTATCTTCAAACATTTCTCATGAACTCGCTGCCGCGGCCTGCGCTTTTTTTAATAAATCATTTTCTACTGAGTCAAGTTATTATTGATCCCGGCATATGAGCTGTCTCAGCTGTATCAACATATCATAATTAACTTTAAAAATGTTACATAACTCTCTTTACACCAATATAAATGATGCTATATAGTCAAGTATTTACATCTACTGTCTCCACAGTTTCAGGGTCCGCCGCTTTTTCTATTTTTATATTCATTCATTTAAAATGCTTGACAAATATGAACGGGAGACTTAATCACAACAGGAATTCTGATCTTTTCTTTTTAAAAGTGATTTTCTTCACTATGATTGTTTTTTTCTTTCATTTATGTTTTTATCGGAATGGAGGCCTTTACGAACAATGGCTAAAAAAGTTCTGAAGGGAATGATTATAATTGACAGTGAATTATGCAAGGGATGCGGTCTTTGCATTTCCGTGTGTCCGCACGAAATGATAAATGTTTCAGAAGTTTTGAATGAAAAGGGATATTATCCTGCACAGTTCAAGGGGTCATCGAAGGAAGATAATGCATGCACCGGATGTGCAACATGTGCCATAATCTGCCCTGATGTCGCCATAGAGGTGTATCGTGAACGATAAAGTCTTGATGAGAGGAACTCATATTATCGGCGAGACCGCTGTCCGGTCCGGTTGCAGGTTTTACGCGGGATACCCCATTACACCGCAGAATGAGCTTACGGAGTACATGGCAGGTGCAATAGCCAAATTGAAAGATGGAACATTCATTCAGGCAGAAAGCGAAATAGCGGCAGTCAATATGGTAATCGGAGCTTCCATGGCCGGTGCCAGGGCAATGACCAGTTCATCAAGTCCCGGCATAAGCCTTAAGCAGGAAGGAATTTCCTTTTTGGCGGCCCAGGAGCTTCCGGCTGTGATTGTGAACTCGATGCGGGGCGGTCCGGGATTAGGAAATATTGCACCGACACAGGGGGACTACTTCCAGGCAACGAGAGGAGGAGGTCATGGCGACTATCGGTGTATCGTACTTGCGCCCGCCTATAGTCAGGAGCTGGCCGATATCACACGCCGAGCTTTCGAGTACGCGGACCGGTTTACAACGCCCGTGATGATTCTCATTGACGGTATGATGGGTCAGATGATGGAACCGGTGGTATTTCCTGAACCAATCGATCCCAGAGAGCTTCCTCCGAAATCCTGGGTGCTTGACGGTGCAAAAGGAAGGCCGAGCAGAATAATAAAATCTTTGATTTTGGATGTAGTAAAAGAAGAGGAACACAACTGGAAGCTTTACAGAAAATATGAAAATATAAAAAAGGAAATTCAGGAAGCGGAAACGTACCTGACAGAAGACGCAAAACTCGTCGTTATCGCATATGGAACGGCAGCAAGAATTGCTAAAGGCGCAATAAAAAGGGTCAGGGATATAGGTCTTAAAGTAGGTCTTCTCCGCCCTCTTTCACTGTGGCCTTTTCCGCGACGGATTCTCGATGATACGAGTCGATTTGTGAAGGAATTCCTGGTCTATGAGATGAATACAGGTCAAATGGTTGAAGATGTGGAACTGGCACTTAAAAGATCGAGCGAAATACATTTTTACGGGCGCCCGGGAGGTATCGTCTCTACTCCCGATGAAATTGCCAAAGTAATAACCAGTCTCTATTATCGACGCCATCTTGAAGAGGATTGATATGACTGCCCAATTGGTTTTCAAAAGACCACGGTATTTGAAAAAAACAGTATTCCACTACTGCCCTGGCTGTGGTCACAGCATAATTCACCGGCTTGTAGCCGAGGTAATCGAAGAACTTGGAATCGGCGAAATAACAATAGGCGTTCCGCCCGCCGGATGTGCTGTGCTCGCTTACGACTATTTCGATGTCGATATGGGAGAGGCGCCGCACGGCAGAGGACCTGCAGTCGCGACAGGTATAAAGCGCATGCTTCCTGACCGTATTGTTTTTTCTTATCAGGGGGATGGAGATATTGCGGCTATCGGTACGGCGGAGACCATTCATGCAGCAAATCGAGGAGAAAACATAACTGTAATTTTTGTCAATAATAGCTGTTATGGTATGACAGGCGGGCAAATGGCGCCTACCACGGTTGTCGGCCAGGAGTCGACTACCACCCCCGGCGGACGCGATATAAAAAGAGACGGAGCTCCTATTGATTTAAGTGAAATGCTTGCTTTAGCCCGCGGAAGCGTCTACATCGAGCGTACATCCGTAAATTCAATAAAGAACATCGTAAAAACAAAAAAGGCTCTCACAAAGGCCTTCAAAATTCAAATGTCCGGCCTGGGGTTCTCACTGGTAGAAATCCTTTCGCCGTGTCCCACCAACTGGAAATTATCTCCCCTTGATTCCTGCAAGTGGATAGATGAAACAATTACACAGACTTTTCCGCTGAAAGTAATTAAGGATGAAACGATAAAAACTGAATTGTAAGGACGTTAACTCAATGAAAAAGACAGTATTTGCAGGCTTCGGCGGCCAGGGTGTCCTGATGATGGGCTATCTGTTTGCAGTGGCAGCCATGAAGGATGGAAAGGAGGTTACCTATCTCCCGTCCTATGGTGCCGAGATGCGGGGCGGAACCGCCAATTGCACTGTAGTGGTATCTGATGAAGAAATTTTTTCTCCGGTAGCTTCATCACCTGATTATACTGTTATAATGAATAAACCGTCTCTAATTAAATATGAAAACCTAATAAAGGCGGGGGGGACTATTTTTTTCAATTCCAGTCTGATAGATTACCATCTGATACGGGACGATGTAGTGCTGGAAAAAATTCCAGCAAATGAAATCGCAAGGCAGTTGGGAAGCGAACGAACCGTGAACATGATCATGCTGGGGGCCTTTGTCGCAAAGACCGGGTTAACGTCGCTCGAATCCATTATGAACAGCCTGCAGGAAACTGTGAAAGGAAAGAAAACTGCAGTTATGAAACTTAACCGCAAAGGACTCGATATGGGTGCAGGATTCGTATTGAAGGAGCTTCGGAATGAAAACGATTAAGGAAATAAGCCATTCTTTAAAAAATGAACCGGGAGCACTCTCTGAAGTGAGCGATATCATGGGTGCAAATGGAATTAATATACTGGCTTTGTATTTTACCGCACAGGGGGAAGAAGGACGTCTTCAGTTCATATGTAATGATCCTGATCGAGCCGTCAAGATTATGAAATCAAAGGGCTATGATATCGACACACGCGAAGTGATCGCCTGTGTCGTTCCGAATCATCCGGGAGGCCTCAATGCCGTACTGAAACCCCTGAAGTCCGCCGGTATAAATGTGGATTACATTTATTCCTGTCTCGGTACCTCAGATATCACTGTCGTTATTCTCGGAGTAAGTTCAGTATCGAATGCGTGCGTCATACTTGAGGGCAACTGGATACGCGTTATGGGTGACGAACTGTATAAACTCTAACCTGCCGGCTTTTCCGAGTGCAGAAATTGGGTCCGAATCAGCGGGAATGATTGAAATGAGGATCTATAGAGAGTACCTGTAAAAAACTATGCATCGTTTGAGCAAGCAAGAATATTGTTTTTGAAATGCGCCCCTTCTTTGGGATTCTCATGACCGCACTTTACTGTATCGATAAAGAGTCGACATTGCACGTGCGCACTGTTCCGGCGCATCGTATATGGGAATGCCCCCCTCCCCCAGTATTTGCTCCATTATATCATGTTCCAGACGGGCGAATCTAAGGCAAATAACAGGTTTCCCGTATTTTTGCGGGAGAGACGCATAGACGCGTGCTCCTTCTATTGCGACTTCAATCTCCCTGGGAAGCTGTTCGGAATTTACATCTATTTTCAAAGCCCTGTTCCATATCTGCGGACTCACAGGAACATTACTGATTACACCATCGATATAATTGAGTGCCAGCAGCCTCTCTATTATGCGGGCTTCTTCGAGAGCTGTTCTGCTGCTTCCCGCAAAATCGACAGGATTTTTCGCTTGAGGTGCATGTGCTGGAAGGAGGCTGGTTATCGCTTCGGAGGTTTTCTGATCCAATTCGGGCAACTCAAGTCCAAGAGCCGAACATGCGTCGGTACCTACCACGCCTTGGCCTCCGCTCCCCAGGATCGCAACCCGGTTTCCCGAAGGTAACGGCAGCAGTGCCAGTGCCTCTGCTACTTCAAAAAGGTGAAACGCTTCCTGAACCCTTATTATACCTGCCTGCCGGCACATGCTGTCAAAAACCTTTTCTGAACCAGCTATAGAGGCTGTATGTGACATGGTTGCCCGGGCACCCGCTTTCGAACGGCCGGCTTTATATACCACTATGGGTTTTTTCCTCGATACCTCTTTTGCCACATCAAAAAAGCGGCGGCCGTCCTTTAATCCTTCCAGGTAGAGAATAATGACCTTTGTATCATCATCTGAAGCAAGATACTGTATATAATCCGCCGCTTCAAGGTCTGCCTGGTTACCGATACTGACAAATTTACTTAGTCCGTACCCCTTTTCGTTCGCAATATTGGCCAGTGCCCCTCCAAATGTTCCACTTTGCGATATAAAAGCCATTGGGCCCGATTTAGGAGCTGAAGGGAAACAAAGGCTTAGGCGAGCGGCTGAACTCCATATTCCCATACAGTTAGGGCCAATAACGCGTATTTTGCTCTCTTGAGCTGCTTTGACCATCTCATTCTCAAGAATCCTTCCAGTTTCACCCACTTCCGCAAAGCCGGCCGTTATGACAACTGCACCTTTAATCCCCTTCAGAGCGCATTCGCGCAACAGATCAGGAACGCTGCGTGATGGAGTCGTTATTACCGCAAGATCAACATTGCCCGGCACATCTTTAATATTCGAATAAACGGGAAGTCCTAAAATTTCTTTTTTCTGAGTATTAACCGGGTATATAGATCCCTTAAAGCCGGTTTGCAAAGGCCTTGCAATCATTTGATAGCCCCATTTCTTTGAATTATCGGAGGCTCCGATTACGGCTATTGAACGTGGCTTGAAAATGCAGTCAAGGTCTCCTGCTTCGATCTTCTTCACTTAGATAGTTCCTCCTGAACGATAATCTATGCGCATCGCAGAGCTGTCAATTGTCACAAGCCTTCGTCGGCAAGAGCTTTAATGAGCTGCAACTGCTTTTTTGTGGGATTTCGCGGCACGTCTATAGTAAAGCGGAGATATGCATCGCCCCTTCCAGTGCCTTTAAATCTGGGGAAACCGTACCCTTTCATGCGTATTCTTGTGTTTGGTTGGGCTCCTGCCGGAATTTTAATTCTTTTACTCTCTCCATCAAGGGTTTCAATATTGAGTGTATCTCCCAGAACTGCTTGCGAATATGAAATACTCTTTTGAACATACACATCATCCCCCTCTCTTGAAAAAACGGGATGCGGGAGAATGCGAATATTGATGTACAGATCCCCTGGCGGACCACCTCCACTACCGGGACGGGCTTTTCCGGGAATTCGCAGCTTCTGGCCAGTATTTATTCCTGGTGGAACTTTAATGAGAATCTTATCGGCCCCGATACCTCCGGCAAGAGATACTTTTTTTTCAGTTCCAGTAAAGGCTTCTTCTACCGTAATATCAAGATTGTATTCCAAATCCTGGCCTTTGTGTGACTGCGGCCGCTCGGAATACCGCCTTCCTCCAAAGAGATCTTCAAAACGATCGCCTCCGGCTGCACCACCGAAAGTCGATCGCCTTCCGAATTGGCTGCCGAAAATCCCTCCTCCCGACCTCTGGTTAAAACCGAATTCTTTTAAAATATCATTTATGTTGAAATTTCTGAAGATGTCTTCCTGGGTAAAACGCTGCCCGAAACTTTGAGAACCGTACGTGTCATACTGCCTTCTCTTTTCAGAATCACTAAGTACTGCATAGGCCTCACTTATTTTCTTAAAATTATCCTCCGCTTCCTTATTTCCTGGATTTCTGTCAGGATGATACTTGAGGGCAAGTTTTCTATAGGCTTTCTTGATATCTTCGTTTTTTGCCTTCTTATCAATGCCTAATATTTTATAATAATCTTCAGCCATATATGTTTCTTAAGATAATAACACTCGACAATTTCACACAAAAACCATCAGGTATCAAATTTATTTCGCTGACAGCCCATACCACCAGAAGTCGTTCTGTCCTACTTCATCAAGAAAACCGCTGTCCCGATTTCCTTTTGTCCTTGCCCAGACCGTATCATTGCCTCCACAGCGCATAATGCGATCACAGGCCATCATATAGCCGATTATAAATCCATGCGTGCGTATTGCCTGAATCGCATATGCCGAACATGTGGGTTCCATAGGGCACCTGTCTCCGTCTACACGTGAAACCTCGTGAAAATACTTTTCAAGGCTCCCCAAAAGCATATCATTACACTCATGGTTTTTTTCGGGTAAAGGAATTTCACCGGCATCACCTGCACGGTTTTTGTCAAAATGCCAGGGCATAAATGAATCGGCTCCCAAGAGGGTGGACGGTATAAATAATGCTCCCGTAATAACGAGAAGGAGCACAATAATCGATATTTTATATATGTGTGGCAATCTTTTGTTTCCTGTTTTTCGCTGCATATTTTTATTTATTCGAATTTCCTTGATATCACGGAACAACTTTTCACGGTCAGAATTCAATGTTAAACGCAAGATACGTACGGTCGCAATGCGTGTCATGCAGAAATGAAATGCTGTTCAGCCGCTTCAACCCTTCAATAAAGCTTTCTTCTACGCGAGAATTGTATTTGTGAGCGCTGCTTACTGCACTATAAATATTTCCGGAATACCAGCCCAATTCCAGAAAGCTTACTATTCCGCCTGCAACATCGTCACCGTTATCAAAAAGTTCTATGGCAGCCCATATGAAAACTCCGTTTAAAATAAATGCGACTGCCCCATCTCTGTAGTTTTCCGTGTAGACATGACCCGCTCCAGGCAAAACAGCGGCCAGGGCACCTGCAATTACAGGAGATCTGGCCGGCAAGTGATCTATTCTACGTAAGCCCTTCAAGAACTTATCGGCCGATGGCCCGTATATGCTTTGGTTCGGTATTCGTGAAAATATTTTACCCGCTTCTTCCCATTCTTTCAGCTCAACGAGAACAAGAGCGCTTTCAAATAAAACTTTGTTTCTGAATTCCGGGAAACCCGGTCCAAGAGCTCTTTCAAACGACAAAAGAGCTTCATGTAACAGATTCAGCTGATATTCCGCTTTTCCTTTCAAATACCACGCCTCCGGCAAAATGGAACTCTCGGGAAATGCCTCAATGAATGCTATGAATTCTTCAATTGCCTGCTGCCATTGCCCTGCTTTGTAGTAGGACAGCGCGATCTTGTATCTTGCATCTTCTATAAGAGAAGCTTCCGAAGGATAAAGAAATATGAAACGTTTATATTCGCTTATTGCACGAAAATAATCACCCTCATCAAAAAGTGATTCTGCGAATCCAAATTGCTCTTTCATATTGTTTTCATTTGAGCAATATGCTTCTTCCGCAAAAAATCCTGCGCATATGATTGCAAAAAGCAATATATAAAACACTCCTTTGACATTCACGGTTATGAATTTCTCCCTGCCTCGAAAGCATTAATATTACGCTCCACGAGCTTATTTGAAAATTCATTTCTCAAAATTTTTTTCCACTCTTCTACACCCACATCAATGAATGATGAAAGAACTCCAAGCATCACAGTGTTGGCCATTCTGCGGTCTCCCGCATATTCAGCAATTTTTACCGCACTGACAATCTTTACCTCAGCAAAAAAAGTCTTCATCACTGCTTCGATGTTTTCCGGGTATTTTTCATCACCTAATGCCACTGAAGGGGGATAGACCTTCTCATCGCTCACAATTATTATCCCATTATCTTTCACATAACCAAGATACCGAAGTGTTTCCATTTTTTCAAAAGAAACCAGAATATCAACATCCCCAATTTTTGAAAGCGGAGAATATACTTTTTCCCCGAAACGTATATCGCTGCTTACGCACCCCCCTCTCTGGGCCATTCCATGAACTTCGCTTTTTTTAACATCATAGCCCGCTTCCATCAAAACTAAAGATAAAATATCACTTGCTCGTATGATTCCCTGGCCGCCGACTCCGACCATCAAGATATTCTTCGTTCCCTTAAACATGATTTTTCACCTTTTTAATTGCCTGAGCTTTACAGAGCTGCTGACATAGGGTACATCCGTTACAAAGAGTCGTATCGATAAAGGCTGCGCCTTCTTGTTTTCCGGATTTTTTCTTTACCACTTCCGGGATATCTTCTAACAGCTTCCAGGAAATGGCCGGGCATCCGAGTCCGAGACAACTTTTACAGCCGGTACAGGCATCGAGAATAACTTCCAGGGGCTGACCTTTTGCACTGTTAGACTTTAAAAGTGCACAAGGAGCCCGGGATATCACGAGCGACGGCCCCTCTCTTTTCAGTTCTTCCTTTATTATATTCCGCGAGGTTTTTATGTCGAAAGGATTAATTACTCTTACATTGTCTATGCCCAGAGCATGCGCGAGTGCCTGGAGATCGAGTTCTGCAGCGGCAGCTCCCTGAAGGGTGCGGCCTGTCCCCGGGTGATCCTGCATTCCCGTCATAGCCGTTGTCCTGTTATCACATATAACAATTACCGCATCACTTCTATTGTAAGCCATATTCAAAAGTCCGGTAATCCCGGAGTGAATAAAAGTTGAATCACCTATTACTCCTACTATCTTCCCCCTTCCCTCTTCCTTGAGAGCCTTGCTCATACCATGGGCCATTCCTATGCTTGCTCCCATACAAATGCAGGAATCGAGCCCCTCCAGCGGCTTCATGAAAGATAACGTATAGCATCCGATATCTCCGGTAACGAATGCCTTCAGTTTCCCTAGCACATAAAAAAGCCCCCTGTGAGGACAGCCTGGACAAAGATTTGGCGGTCGTGCCGGCAAATCGGGCACGTGGAAAATTTTTCTCTCCCTGGATGGCCCTCTAATTGATTTTTCAATAATGCCGGGATCGAATTCATTTGTGTAAGGGAAAATTTTTTTTCCTGTTACATGTATGCCCATTGCTTTGATCTGATCTTCAAAAAAAGGATCCAATTCTTCCACTACATAAAGAGTTTCAATCCGGGAAGCGAAATCTCTTATCAATTTTTCCGGGAGCGGCCATACCATTCCGAGTTTCAAGAAAGAAAACTCTGGAAAGGCCTCTTTGGCATAGTTAAATGGCATTCCCGCCGTAATTATCCCAAATTTTGTACTTCTGATTTCTACCTTATTTTCCCCGAACGATTCTGAAAAATTGCGAAGAGCATCTATCCTTTTTTCGACGACTACTCTTCGCTCCCGGGCTTTTGCAGGAACCATGACATACTTCGAAGGGTTTTTTGTGATTTTCAGTTTGGTGTCCGGACTGACTGGTGTTTCCAGTTCAGCTACCGATTTGGAATGGGATACCCGCGTCGTAGTTCTTAAAAAAACAGGAGTATCAAAACTTTGACTAATTTCGAAGGCTATTTTTATGAACCGTCTGGCTTCATCACTATCCGAAGGCTCCAGCATCGGTATTTTTGCAAATTTGGCATAGTTTCTGTTATCTTGCTCATTCTGGGAGCTGTGCATTGAAGGATCATCAGCCGTAACAATCACCAGTCCTCCGTTCGTACCAGTATAACTGACCGTAAAAAGCGGGTCGGCGGCCACATTAACACCAACATGTTTCATGACAGCCATGGCTTTTGCGCCGGCAAGCGCAGCTCCGACAGCCACCTCAAGGGCAACTTTTTCATTAGGTGCCCACTCAGCATACACGCCGTCATAGCGCGATAATTCTTGTGTAATTTCAGTACTTGGCGTACCCGGATACGCCGAGGCAAAGGTAACGCCGCATTCATATGCGCCTCGAGCTATTGCTTCATTTCCCGATAGCAGTGATTTCATGTTATTCGTTTGAACCTTCCTGATTGAGAGATGCAATTTTAGTTTTCATCAATCCCTTCATAAAGGGATCCACATCTTCCCCGTTTACTTTCCCGTAATATTCAAGAGCTTTCGGAATATTGTCCATTTTTTCGTATATTCTTCCTATATTTGCGTAGTTAATGGTTTTGAAATGAATTCCCGTTGTGCTTTTTTCCGAATTTTCGAAACTTTTTAACGCCTGTTCATACTCTCCCTTTACTTCATATGCATATCCCAGACTGTAAAATGCCAGGGATCTCAACATGCTGGTTTCGTCAGAACTTCTGAGAAACATCTTATATGCCTCGATCGATTTATCAGTATCCCCCAATGTGTAGTGGATGTTCCCGAGATTATAATATGCCAGAACCGCTGCATCGCTTGAGACGTATTCTTTCACAAGTTCTTCATAAAGGGCTGCTGCCTTTTTCAGCACATCCTCGCTGTCATCATCTCCTCCTTGAATTGCATACGAAGAATACGCCTTTGCATACATTTCATTAGCTTCCGCTTCATAATGAATAGTGTACAAATGCCACCCTGCAACGATTATGACTACTGCCGCAAAAATACCCGTATAAAGATACGCCTGTCTCCTGTGGCTCAGTATAAATTCGATAAGGCGTCTTGAAATCGTCTGCAATTCATCCGGCGAATTGATATTCTTTTTTGAAGTTCGACTAGCCACTTATATTCTCCCCTTCCCGCAGTTATAAATTAAACGATACGTACCAGATAATCTCATATTAGAAAAAATTACCCTTCACATTCACATATATGTTCGCAGCCTCTCTATCTTACTAACAAGGAAGATCTTTCAGTTTCTCCTGATCAGATCACCCCATTTATTTATAAAGTAATCCATGAGCAAATGGCCAGGACTTATTAAAATACCGGAAGATTTTGCATTTGTTTCTCCAAAAAGGGCGCCCTCTCCGACATTCTCTTCCCGTTTAGAAGAATACACTGCGAATGGACTCGGATCCGCCACATGCGTTTTTACACTGACAGGGGTAAGGTGGTCGCTTAAAACCATTATCCTGTATTGTTCATAATTATCAAGTTCCTGCAATATTGGAGCAACCACTTTACTGTCAAAATCCTCTATAGCCCGGATCTTCTTTTCTATATTACCTTCATGCCCCATTTCATCGGGTGCTTCTACGTGTACAAAAACGAAATCTCCTTCACGTAAGAATTCGCAGGCTCTTTGGGCCTTGCCACGGTAATTCGTATCCGTGTACCCCGTAGCCCCTTTGACTGAAAGAGGCATAAGTCCTGCGTAGACGCCTATACCCTTGAGAAGATCCACTGCGGAAATCATTGCGCCTCTTATGCAGTATCGTTTTGTAAGCGGGTAAATTGTCGGTGCATTTCCCTGTCCCCAGAGCCATATCGATGTTGCGGGACGCCTGCCGGATCGTATTCTTGATCCGTTTACCGGATGAGTGGATAATATTTTTTGAGACGCTTCCATCAGTCCGGATATTTCCGGGGCACCCTCGCCTTGCGGAAGATAGTGTATGATTTCTTTTCCCACAATATCGTGAGGCGGCGTGGTTTGCAGGAAAAGATTCCTTCCCTTCCATACTAAAAGATTACGGTACCCTACCCCTGGATAAAAAACTGTATCGGATGTTCCGATTTTATTGTTAAGTTCGTGGATAAGAACTCCAGCTTCATCCGTTGTAATATGACCGGCGGTGAAATCGGCCATCAGAGTTTTGCTCCCTTCCTTATCCAAAGTTACCAGATTACATCTGAAAGCAATCTCCGACTGTGAAATCTTGATTCCCATGCTGGCTGCTTCAAGCGGTCCGCGTCCCGAATGTGCTTTTGCCGGATCATATCCCAGAATCGACAAATTTGCCACATCGCTGCCCGGCGTAAAACCCTTCGGTATGGTATCGATCAGCCCGATTGTGCCGTTGCCGGCTATTTTATCCATAGCAGGAGTGTCAGCAGCTTCTATTGCCGTTTTCCCTCCGATTTCATCAATCGGATAATCTGCCATTCCATCGCCTAAAAGAACTGCATATTTCATTGCACCTGCCCGCCTTCTATCCTGATCAGCACTGTTTTATCAAGTACAATATCGAGTTTGTCTATCTCTTCTAGAGCTTCCCGTACATCCCTTTCTCTTGATTCATGAGTCGTCATTACAACAGGCACTGCACCTTCATCTTTTCGTCCCTTCTGTATAACTGAAGCAATGCTGATAGAATGACTCCCGAGAATGCCTGAAATTTTTGATAACACACCCGGCCGGTCGAAAGCGGAAAAACGAAAATAATAATTTGTGCGGACATCATCCATCGAAAGCAATTTTATATCCTGTATCTGGTCTTTCTTGAAAGCCCTGAGAGGAACTCTGCGCCATACTTTCTTTTCCATATCGCGTGCAATATCAATAATATCGCTTACGACTGCACTTGCAGTCGGTTTCATGCCGGCACCCTGACCGTGGAGAAGCACCGAACCCGAATGATCACCTTCAAAGTGAAAGGCATTATAATTTCCATTGACACTCGAAAGAAGATGATTGAAAGGAATCATCGTCGGATGGATTCTCGCTTCTATTTCTTCACCGCGTTGAATTGCTATTGCAAGTAATTTTATCCGATAACCCAGCTGACTGGCAAATTCAACATCCTGCCGGTCGAGATTCGATATGCCTTCCCTGTAAATATCCTCAAGACGTACTCTCTTTCCGTAGGAAAGCGCAAGTGTAATAGCAAGTTTATGGGCGGTATCAATTCCATCTATATCGTACGTCGGATCCGCCTCTGCAAAACCGAGCCTCTGAGCCTCTTTCAGCACTTCTTCAAAAGGAAGATTCTCGTCGGTCATTCTTGTAAGAATGTAGTTGCATGTACCATTCATTATTCCGAAGACTGATACGATGTTGTTTGCCGCCAGGCTTTCCTTTATCGTCTTAATAACAGGTATTGCGCCTCCTACACTTGCCTCGAATCCTATGTTTACCTTTTCCTCATCGGCCTTTTCGAAGATTTCGTTCCCGTAAGTGGCAAGGAGTGCCTTGTTTGCGGTCACCACATGTTTCTTTTTTTCCATTGCGTCTATAATGAAGTTTTTGGCAGGCAACAATCCGCCAACAAGTTCGATGACTATGGAAATTTCCGGATCATTGAGAATGTCGGAGACGGAATCTGTAATAGTTGCCTCCGCCGTTGAAACATTTCTCGGTCGTATCAAATCCTTATCGGCAATTGTTTTAATTTCCAGAGATGCACCGAGCCGCTTTTCTATTACAAGATTATTTTTCCGGATAAGATCGACTACTCCCGAACCGACTGTTCCAAACCCTATTAAACCGAGCTTAATCCTTTTTTTCATCTCTATACCTCTCGCTTGCCGTCCGATTCGAATGCAGTAAACAATTATCCTGTTTTTGCCAATTCAAGACGATCCTTCCATCTTCTCATCAGCACATCTCTTATTAATTCATTTTCAGGTTTCGCCAGGTCAGGATCTTTCATGCACAGAGAAAAAGCTTCTTTGCGGGCATGGTCGAGAAATACTCCGTCACGAACGATATTGGCCACACGAAAATCCGGAATGCCTGCCTGCCGGGTCCCCAAAAATTCGCCCGGGCCTCTTATTGCAAGATCCTCTTCGGCAATTTCGAAGCCGTTTTCGGTTTTTTCCATAATTTGAAGTCTGCGCTTTGCATCCCTCGATCCAAGATTATGGGCAATCAAAATACATGATGAAGGCTGTCTTCCTCTCCCAACTCTTCCACGCAACTGATGAAGTTGTGAAAGTCCGAATCGCTCCGCGTGCTCTATTACCATCAGCGATGCCGAAGGGATATCTATTCCCACTTCGATTACCGTCGTGGAAACCAGTATATCTATGGTCCCTTCTCTGAATTCTCCCATAATCTTGTCTTTTTCGCTCCCCTTCATGCGACCGTGCACCATACCTATGCGAAAGTCCGGAAAGATATCGTTACGGAGGTGCGTCGCCATTGTCGTGGCATCTTTAAGATCCAGTATCTCTGATTCCTCCGCAAGAGGGTACACGATAAAAACCCGGTTTCCCTTTCTCACTTCTCTGCGTATCGCATCATACACGAGAATCATTTTGTTTTCTAAATAGAGTTTCGTCCTTACAGGCAATTTTGCCGGCGGCATTTCTTCTATGACGGATACGTCGAGATCTCCGTATACTGTCATAGCCAGTGTCCGAGGAATAGGGGTTGCGGTCATTACAAGAACATCGGGCTTCTTCCCTTTTTCTCTTAGAGCCGCCCTCTGAAGAACGCCAAACCTGTGCTGTTCGTCTATAACCACAAAACCGAGATTTTTGAAAACAACTCCTTCCTGTACCAGACTGTGAGTACCTATAACAACATCGACTTTACCGTTTTTAATTTTTTCCAGTACTTCCTTTCTTTCCGCTGCTTTTTTTGCCCCTGAAAGAAGTGCAGCCGTGATCCCGAGTTTCTCCGCCCATTCTCCGATAGTGTGGTAATGCTGTTGTGCCAATATTTCAGTTGGGGCCATAATAGCCGATTGATAACTGTTCACTGAAGCGACAATTATAGGAACCATAGAGACAACGGTTTTCCCGCTGCCGACATCTCCCTGAAGAAGCCTGTGCATCGGGCAATCGCGTCTCATATCGGCAAGGATCTCCTCTATAACTCTCTTTTGCGCATCGGTCAACTCAAAGGGAAGCATAGTATAAAATTTACGAACCAGCGGGGAGTCGGTCCTGAAAGAATTTCCCTTTCCCATTATAATGCCTCTCTTTTTCATCGCCAGCGCCAGTTCAAAAAAGAAAAATTCATCAAATATCATCCTGCGATGGGCATCCGATCGCCGAAGGTTTAACGATTGAATATCGGCATTGGAATCAGGAAAGTGAACATGCCGCAATGCTTTAGCCGTATCGGGAAAATTCATTTTCCGGCATATTTCCGAGGGCAAAGGGCTCACGAGATCCTGGGCATACTCGTCAAGCGCTTTCATTATAATTCGCCGTACCTGTTTCTGGGACAATCCCGCCATCTCGGAGTACACAGGGACAATTCTCTTTACATGCAGGGAATTGTCCCCTTCGGAATCAAGTCTCTCGAAATCTGGATGAATAATATCTTTTCCGAAAAGAGAGCCTTTTATTTCACCTGTTAAAAAAAACTGCTCGCCGGTTTTGAACATTCGCCTCAGGAAAGCGGCATTTCCTCGGAACCATTTTGCTGTAATAATACCGCTGTCATCATTGAATGTAACTTCAAACACGCTTTTGGAGCGGTACCGTTTCAAAGATGAATTTACTGCCATCCCGAGAATGGTTTCGACACTTCCCACAGCTGCATCGGCGATTGGCACTATTTTCCTTCGATCTTCATAGCGGTGAGGCATAAAATAAAGTAAATCCTCGACAGTATTAATTCCCTTCTTTGCAAATAGTGCTGCAATTCGGGGCCCTATTCCTTTCACATACTGAACCGGCTGCGCGAGCCTGTTGAATGAAATTTCACACGTTCTTCCATTATCGTTGTTTTTCTCGGCAGCAGTGCACTTTTCTGCACCGGCAAGAGCATGTAATTCTTCAAGACAGTGCAAGGCAGATATAAGACATGATTTTTTAGTTTCCCGGTCTGCAGCATCAAATCCTTTGAACATTTTCTCCATTCGCTTTCTGACTGAGCGAATCTGCGTAAAAGAGGCAGAATTATCCGGATAGGCATTTTCTATAACCGACAATTTGAAGAGAAACCCTTTTATTGAGGATTCGAAGTCCTTGACCAATTCCAGATTCTTAAATGAATTTCCAGATAAAAAATGCAGGGGAGCTTCCATGAGAGTCAAAATATTTCTTATTTCGCACATCGGGTCAAGCCTACATTGCACCATTTTTTTTTGGTCGCTAAGACTGCGATTTATTAACAGATCTGTATTCCTTTGACAAGGAAAGAATTGACATTTTATATAATTAGGTTTATTTACAACGAAATTATTATGCTCATAGGAAAGGACCCTGAAAAATATGGGGGAAAACGGATTTTCGTATAAAGATGCAGGTGTCGATATCGACAGGGCAAATTCATTTATAGAAAAAATCAGACCGTTGGTCAAAAAAGCACACAGAAAAGGAGTATTGAGCAATATTGGAAGTTTCGGCGGCCTGTTTCATCTTGACATAGAAACCTACAAAAATCCGGTTCTCGTATCTACTACCGACGGCGTCGGGACAAAGCTCATGATTGCTCATGAGATGGATAAGCACGATACCGTGGGGATCGATCTTGTAGCCATGAATGTAAACGATCTTACGGTCCAGGGTGCTGAGCCTCTTTTTTTCCTGGATTATATTGCGTGCGGCAAAATAGATACAGAAAAAAGCGTTAACATCATTGAAGGGATCGTGAAGGGCTGCACTGAATCGGGATGCGCACTTATTGGCGGAGAAACTGCTGAAATGCCCGGTTTTTATAAAGATGACGACTATGATCTTGCCGGTTTCTGCGTAGGGGTAGTTGATTACGAAAAAGTAATAGATGGCTCGGATATCCGGGCCGGAGACACAATAATAGGGCTTGCATCAAGCGGCATTCACAGCAATGGCTATTCCCTGGTTAGAAAGGCACTTTTGAAAACCGCGGGATTCCGCCTTGACTCCCGTTTAGATGAACTGGACGAACCGCTTGGCCTTGAGTTGCTCCGTCCGACCCGCATTTACACAAAAGCCATACTCAATCTGATAAAGAATGTATCGGTAAACGGTATGATACATATAACCGGCGGCGGATTCATAGACAATATACCGAGAATCCTCCCCGAACCCTGCCAGGCGGTCATCCAGAAAAACAGCTGGCCAATACCGCCTATTTTCAAGATCATCCAAAGAGCGGGCCAAATAGAGGAATCGGAAATGTACAGAGTTTTTAACATGGGAATCGGAATGATGGTTATAATCCATGAAGAAGATGTAAGCGATGCAATTGAAAGACTGACATTCCTGGGTGAAAAAGCTTACATAATAGGCTCTGTTTCACAGAGAAGCCAAGCCGGTAAACCGGTTATTTTTGAATAAAGATGAAGCGTATTGTTAATATAGGTGTCCTGGTATCAGGAAGCGGGTCAAATCTGCAGTCGATCATCGACAGTATACACAATGGAAAGCTTGATGCCAGAATCCGCATAGTTATAAGCAACAACGCGGAGGCATATGCTTTGAAGAGAGCTGAAGCCAATAATATTCCGACGGCTGTAATAGATCACAGGCAATTCAATGATCGCGACGATTTTGAAATGAATCTGATCGAAATACTGAACTCCCACCAGGTAGAACTTGTCGTATTGGCAGGATTCATGCGCATCCTTTCATCCCTGTTTCTGGATGCCTTTCCCATGAGAGTTATGAATATACATCCCGCTCTTCTTCCATCTTTTCAGGGCATTCATGGACAAACGCAGGCATATGACTACGGAGTAAAATTTTCCGGATGCACGGTTCACTTCGCTGACGCCGGTATTGATACAGGCCCCATAATAATACAAGCAGTTGTCCCTGTTTTTGATAACGATACTGCAGACTCTCTCCAGCAGAGGATTCTAAAAGAGGAACATCGAATATATCCTCAGGCAATCCAGTTTTTTGCTGAAGGGCGCGTTGTTATCGAAGGAAGAAAAGTCCGTGTCATAAATTCAAGATCAATGGAGGAGTCCTCCTTGCACAATCCTCTTTTAGAAGACTTCTAAGATATGATAATAGTGAGCTCATGTCTTCTTGGAGTATGCTGCCGTTACGACGCTACACACAGTATTGACAGGACCATTCTTTCACTTGCCGATTTGGAAGCAATAATTCCGGTATGCCCGGAACAATTAGGCGGACTCACTACTCCACGACCACCAGCACAAATTGTAAAGGGGAGCGGAATAGACGTCTTAATGCGAAAAGCAAAAGTAATCGATTCTGAAAACAGGGATGTGACCTCTAATTTTCTGACTGGTGCCGAAATGGCACTCCTGATTGCTCAAACACTTAAAATCAAAAAAGCCATACTGAAAGAAAGAAGCCCTTCATGCGGAGTCCATTATATAAAAAAAGGCGATCTTCTCACAAAAGGCTCAGGAGTAACGACAGAGCTTTTCAGACGGAATGGAATCAGGGTGATTTCATCAGCGGAAATAAATAAAGAATTCCTGATGTCATAATAACCGGAAATGGCGGGAATGACCTTTGCAGCGTGCCTTAGGTCGCGATACCCTTTCGTCTAATGTAAAAAAAGCATTCTCCCGTATCGAGGTATTCCACATTTCACAGAATCGGAGGAGAGATAACGGGCGACAGCATTCAAAACGGGTTATAGGAGAATCTGCTTATGTTTAATATCAAGGATCTTGGAATTCGGACAATCGTATCGCCTATCACGGCGGATAATTTTATCGATGACATGTACAGGACTCTTTACTGCCATTATGTTGACCTGAGGCATAACACTTCAGGTTCTGCGTCAGAATCACTTGAACTGGCGGGACCCAGAAAAATGATCTTTTTCGATCCATCTAAAACCAAAGCCGCTGTTATAACGTGCGGAGGATTGAGTCCCGGCATAAACGATGTTATCAGGGCAATAGTAATGGAACTTTATTACCGGTATCAGGTAAAAAACATAAATGGAATACGATACGGATTCCGGGGATTAATTCCTGCTTTCGGGCACTCGATAGTTGACCTTGAACCGGATTTAGTAAAAGATATTCACACAGTAGGCGGCAGCATACTTTCATCGTCACGGGGAAATCAGGATATTGCGCAAATGGTCGAATCACTTGCAAGGATGAATATCAATCTGTTCTTCTGTATTGGCGGCGACGGTACTATGAAGGCTGCAAAATTAATTACCGAGGAGATTAACCGTCAAAACCTCAAAATAGGTGTGATCGGAATTCCGAAAACAATAGATAATGACTTGAATCTCATAGATAAAACATTCGGCTTCGATACTGCAATTTCTGAGGTAGTCAAAGTTATTCAATGTGCTCATGTAGAATCGAAAGGCGCGCCGAAGGGTATTGGTCTTGTAAAGATTATGGGCCGTGAATCAGGCCATATTGCCGTCAGTGCGACTTTGGCAAATAATGATGTGAATTTTGCTCTCATCCCGGAGGTCCCTTTTGATTTAAGAGGCGACAGGGGTTTTCTGAAAATTCTGGAGGAGCGCATCATTCGCCGAGACCACGCACTTATACTTGTATCCGAAGGTGCCGGACAGGATCTGTTCAGCAGATCTGAAGTACAGAAAAAGGATGCCTCCGGCAATATAAGACTTAGAGATATAGGAATACTGCTTAAATCAGAAATTGAAAGTTATTTTCTTTCGAAAGGTTTTGAGATCAATCTTAAATATTTCGATCCAAGCTACATAATAAGAAGCGTGCCCGCTAATGCAAGTGACAGTATCTACTGTACACTGCTTGGCCAGTATGCTGTTCATGCAGGAATGGCAGGAAAAACCGGGATGGTGGTAGGCCGCTATAACAATGAATACATTCACTTGCCTCTTGAAGCAGTGACCTCAAGAAAAAAAGTCAATATAAACGGGAACCTGTGGATGAGAGCCCTGGAAGCAACGGGGCAGCCGTTTTCAATGAAAAATTAAAAAAAACTTGCATGTTTTCAAATGATAGTTTAAGTAATATCCTTTCATGCACATTGAGAATATTTAGCGTAACGTTTTCAAGGAGAAAAAGAAATGTCTCGAATCTGCGATATTTGCGGGAAAGGTCCCACAGTAGGAAATAACGTGAGTCATGCAAACAATAAAACCAGCAAAATATGGTACCCCAATCTCCAGAAAATACGAGTAAGGGATATCAAAACAGGCGCTGTGAAGAGAATGAAGGTATGCACAAGGTGTATCCGTTCGGGTCACATTACTAAGGCCACTCAGTAGCGCTTCAGTTTTTTGCATGTATTACAGGTGATGGATTTTTATTCATCACCATTTTTGTATAATACGGCCACTATTGGCGATTTGCACATGTGAAAGGAGTGAGCGTTGTGTCCAAAGTAAAAATAGGTCCCCAAACGATGCTTTATCCTATGCCCGCTGTCCTTATCGGGACAATGATAAATAACCGTCCTAATTTTATGACCGCCGCATGGTGTTCAATTGCTTCTTTTACTCCTCCGGCAGTTGCGGTCGCAATCCAGAAAAAACGCTATACCCTCGAAGGCATACAAGAAACAAAGGTTTTTTCTGTAAATGTACCCTCCTCGGATATGGCAAAAGCCGTTGATTATTGCGGTATTTATTCAGGCCGCAACAAAGATAAGTCTTCTATTTTTACTCTATCTTACGGAGATTTGAAGTCGGCGCCTTTGATCGATGAATGTCCTGTCAGCCTTGAATGCACGCTTATTGAATCCCTTGATCTCGGAAGCCATACACTCATCGTCGGGGAAATTGCAGAAACTTATCTTGACGAGGAATGCACTGTTAACAACAAACCGGCAGCTTTAAAAATTGATCCTCTTATTTTTGTTCCCGGCACGTTGGAATATTTCAAGCTCGGAAATGTAGTCGGCCGCGCCTACCGCATTGGAAAAGAAGAATAAAAAACCACAGCCGCTGATGTTATCACGATTGATACATCTCATGGCCATACTGAAACCGTTATTGAAGCTGTACGGGATACGAATAGAAACTTTCACGGGCAGGATTCAAAAAAAGTTCGTTGCCGCTTCTTGGCGCCAATTCCACGTTTCTTTCTTATCGATTGCCACCTTCGAAGAGACAGAATCGCTTCACGAGTCTCGGAATTGTCCTTCGTACAATTCCGATTCGATTGCAGTTCTCGCCATCTGCATGAGTTCTTCTTTATTTTCAGAGGAGTAGCTACTTACAGGAATCGGGTCATGAATTACAAGTTCCATTGAACCGGGCACCATTTTTAAAGTACCTTTCGGCAGCACGTGCATTCCCCCTCTCACCGTCACAGGAAGTATAGGAACTCCAGCAGCAAGCGCTATCACGAATCCGCCTTTTTTGAATGGGAGAAGCTGTCCGTTCGAGCTTCTCGTCCCTTCAGGGAAAAACATAATTGAAGCTCCCTGCCTGATTTTTTCTCCCGCAGACTGAAGACTTTGGCGGGCTTTTTCCGAATTGCCCCTGTCTATTGATATCGTTCCTATCCGTTCGCAGCAAAATCCGAAAAACGGAATTCGCCTTAATTCGATTTTCATTACCCATCTGAACTGTAAGGGCAGATATCCCATTAAGGCAAGTACATCATAGTGGCTTTGATGATTTGCCATAACAATATAAGGCTGATTTTTTTTTATGTGGTTCAGGCCTTGTACTGATACACGAACGCCGGACATACGGAGATTGTTTCTTGACCAGGTTTTCCCGATATTAAAACCGGCGTTACCTCTGGGATCGAAAAGAGATGCGATAATTGCCGCAAGTCCCATAACAAATGTTTGCAGTACAATAAATGCCATCAAGAAGGGGCGATAGAGAATAAAAGCCAATCTTTTTATTTTTGTTTGCATTGCCTCACCTGTATACCTTCTGAACTACTCAGTCAATAAGTACTTTCCTGCATAACGTTCTCCGGTAAAGAAATCAACCTACAAAATTGTCAACCCGTTCCCGAAATCATTTTACCTGTTGTAAAAAAATTGTTCATTTTAAATCTGCAGCCGGTATGATCTCAAAATCTATTTCATGGTGCAGTTCAACCAGAATTTTATCCACAAGATCAACAAAATCAGATGCTATTTCAAGCTTTACGATAGTTTTCCTTGCATCCAGAGTGATTGTATTCGCTATGCCTTCATACCCCTCGAACAAGTACTTTATATAGAATACATCTTTTCTTCGCACGTGAAGATAACGTACTGTGGTGCAATCAGTATTTTCCACCTTGTCACCTGCCGCATTTGAGCTGAGGATGTGTACCATCGATATGTTAAAAATTCAAGCAGCGAACCGGTCTTGCAAATCCCGTCTTGACAAGAACAGTCCTGCTCGTCTATAGTCTTACGCGTTTTCATTTGCATTCGAAAGGGGTTATATTCTCAGTCCAACCTCTTTGGAAAATTGAACCTCATATGAAAAGACATCTCTTCACGGGGAAATTGGATGCCGTCGCCATTACACTGGATACTGTCCAAGGGAGATAAGACTGTTCAGAAAGTTCTCGCCTCAGAGCTCGGCATCAATACACTTATCTCGCAGATTCTCATAAACAGAAATATCAGGACACCAGAGGAAGCAAAAAAATTCCTTTTTCCATCTCTAAAGGATTTGCACAATCCTTTTCTAATGGAAGATATGGAGCGTGGAGTCCAGCGAGTTATAGAAGCAGTCGATACCAATCAAAATATAGTAGTGTACGGCGACTACGATGTCGACGGAATCACATCTACTGTTATTCTCGTAAAATTTTTGAAAGAATTTCATGAGAACACAACATATTACATTCCGGACAGGATCGATGAGGGATATGGCCTTCATCAATCCGCTATCGATAGGCTGAAAAAAAACGGTGCTCAACTCATAATAACAGTTGATTGCGGGATATCAAATCACGAGGAGATTGCATATGCAAAGAGGCTGGGCATTGATACGATAATTCTTGATCATCATGAGGTCCCCGAAACGCTTCCGGCAGCAGCAGCGGCAATTAACCCGAACCGAAAAGACAGCTCCTTTCCTTTCCGCAATCTGGCAGGTGTCGGCGTGGTCTTCAATTTTCTCGTCGCTCTCAGAGTAAATATGCGCAGGAGAGGATTCTGGAGAAATAAAGAATATCCCAATTTGAAGGCATATCTTGATCTTGTAGCGCTGGGTACAATCGGAGACATGATGCCTCTTGTTGATGAAAACAGGATATTTGTTAAAATCGGATTGTCGATGCTTGCCGAAGATAACCGCACCGGTCTGAAAGCTCTTAAACTCATAAGCGGCCTTGAAAATGAAACAGTCGATTCCGAATCGGCTGCTTTTAAATTGATTCCACGAATAAATGCCGCAGGGCGAGTGGGGTCATCATACGATGCCGTAAAACTCCTCTTAAGTAATGATATGAAGGAATCGAATACTATAGCCGGTCGTCTTGATTCATGCAATAGTAAGCGGCAGGAACTCGAACGAACGATCATCAATGAACTTCTTCAAAAAATAGATTCGGAAAAGGAACTTACAGGCCGTAACTGTTTTGTTTTTTCGTCACACAAATGGCATCCCGGAGTTATAGGTATAGTCGCATCAAAAATAGTAGAGCGCTATTACCGGCCTACTGTTCTGATAAGCATTAAAGACGGTATCGGAAGAGGATCAGCAAGAAGTATTGCCGAATATAACCTGTTCAAGGGATTGGAATCAAATTGCTCACAGCTGCTTCTGTCATTTGGAGGGCACCGGTACGCAGCAGGCATTTCTATACGAGAAGCTGACATCCAAGACTTCTCTCGCATATTGAGCGATGCTATCAAATCAGATATGGGTGAAGCAAAGTTTGTTCAGCAGACATTGATTGATGTAATGTGCAGGCTTGAAGATATAGATTACAATCTCCTTTCACAAATCGAGATGCTCGCGCCTTTCGGCAACAAGAATCCTGAACCGGTCTTTTGCGCCGAAAATATATGGGTAGAATCGCATACAACAGTGGGAAACAACCATCTCAGAATGTCGGTCAGCAACAGAAACATAGGATACGACTCGATTTGGTTTAACCGTGGAGATCTCTTTGGAAGCCTTAGTGGATCCAAAGTAGGCATAGCCTTTACACCTCAAGTAAATCGGTGGAGAGGGGGAAGTAACATTCAACTTAAAATTAAAGATCTATCTTTGATGGATTCGTAAATAGCTTCTTATGCCTGCTGAACTGGCAATATAATTGGAAACACGCGAAACTTTCACATACTTGTTCTTTGTACATCTACAGGCTTGAGATTTCAACCGCGAATCAGCTATGTTTCTGGTATCATACCGTCGGCGCGAAGCGGCCACCCCGGCTGTGTCTTGGCTGCCACGCTTTAACTCCGTTCATTTGCAGGCGGCAAAGAGCTTCTTGCGAAAGTTTGACAGTGTGTAAATATACAAGTAAAATCAGCGTTCTTCTGCCTTTTTTTCTTAAGTGTCTATTTGATTAATCCCTCTAGCCGTGATATAGTCCGATCGAAAAATCTATGGTCGTCAAAGAACGATGAAAAACATTGAACGAATAATACGAAAAATTCTGCAAATGAATCTGCAAAAACGTCTTATTCTTGGTTTCCTCATTGCGACATGTCTTACAGGAGTTGTTGCCACAATCGTCGGAATACATCTCATCAACAAACATATTATTGGTGAAGTGCAGCGCAAAGTCGAACAGGATATCAATACCGCCCGTTTGATTTACAACAACAGCATCGAGAGAATAGTTTCCCAGATGCGATGGATAGAAGTAAGTTCTCCGTTTGAAGATATTATACGTGAAAGGGAATATGAAAAACTGGATTATTTTTCCGACCTTATTCGAATTGATATCTCGCAAAACAGCAGGAACTTACTTGATATGTTATCTCTCGTGAATTCTTCCGGAGAGGTATTGTACCGCGCAGCGAATCCGGATTCCAGAGGAGACAGTGTCATGTCAGATCCGGTAATCAGACGCTGTATTGAAAAAGGTACTTTACAGGTGTCAACAGAGCTCATGTCAGTGGAAAAAGTTCTCCTGGAAAATCCTCTTCTTTCAGATAGAGTGAACATATCGTTAACGGAAACACCGCAGTCGATAAAAATTTCAGGGAAAAAGCTTTCTGACGCAATGGTAATAAGGGTTGCCTGCCCTGTCCGAAGCGATTCCGGCGAAATGATAGGCGTACTGGCCGGAGGTTCAGTCGTCAACAAAGATTATGCAATTGTAGATAAAATCAAGGAAACCGTGTATTCAAATGAGAAATACAAAGGTGTTGATATGGGTTTTGCCACCATATTTCAGAATGGCGTTCGTATATCGACCAATGTTATGGACGAACATAAAAAACGAGCCATAGGAACTACTGTTTCGGAAGAGGTGTATCACACTGTAATTGAAGAAGGCAAAAACTGGATAGGAAGAGCATTTGTCGTGAACGATTGGTACATCAGTTCGTATAGCCCCATTTACGATATACACGGCTCTATAATAGGCATGCTGTACACGGGGATACTGGAGGCAAAGTACCGTGACCTCAAGACATCCGCAATGTGGATATTTCTCGGAATAACTTCTTTAGGCATTATTATATCCTTTTTCATATCATACACCTTCGGCAATACAATCATAGGCAGAATCAGACTATTGAAGGAAGCAACCGATGTAATTGCATCCGGCAATCTCGACTATAAGCTGGGATGCAGCCGTTTTTCCGGTTTCGACATGCTCGATGAAGCTTTTAACAATATGACAAAATCATTAAAAGACAGAGACGACAGGCTCAAAAAAGTATTTCAGCAGCTGACGAAAACAGAGCGTCTTGCCGCCCTCGGACAGATAGCAGCCGGTGTTGCGCATGAAATTAACAATCCTCTTGGCGGAATTCTCCTTTACAGCAATCTTGTACTTGAAGAACTGGATGACAACAAAAAAAACCTTCGTCATAATATAGAGAAAATAATTTATCAAACGAACCGATGTAAGGAAATCGTTCAAAATCTTCTGGACTTTTCAAGAACCCCTTCAGGGGAGTTTCTTCCTTTTCAGATCAATTCAATTATTCATACCTCTTTGAATCTGCTTAAAGATCAATCAATGTTTCTCGGAATAGAAATAGAAACAAGACTTGCGGAAAATCTTCCGGACATACTGGGAGACCGGTGGCGGCTCGAGCAAGTTTTTCTGAATCTATTTGTCAATGCGGCAGATGCAATGAATGGCCAGGGACATCTCAAGGTCGAAACAAAATTGATAAAGCGATACAGCCATGATGATGAAACGACGGAGGGAATGGAAACAGAAAAAGTGTGCCTCCTGACAAGCACAAATACTGTAAAAATAACCGTATCTGATACAGGAAAAGGTATTGACAAAAACTATCTTCCCCATATTTTTGAACCATTTTTCACAACCAAAGAACCAGGGAAAGGCACTGGATTAGGGCTTTCCATCGCATATGGAATAATAAAAAAATATAATGGATTTATCGATGTCGAAAGCGAAAACGGAATGGGAACGACAGTTACTATGTATCTTCCTGCACAGGACGGATCCATGGAACAAATTGATTGGGCAAATAGTGAAGAGCGGTACATCGGCTGAGACAATGTGGAGGTTTTTTCGAAACGTCATACCGGTTTCAAATGCATTTAACACAATCTGAAAGGCGAGAAGAAAATATTGACTTCATAAATACGGACCGGTAGTATCAAGCACTAGAAGGAATTTCGCACGTGTGCATTTTTTCAGGTTTATTTATGAGCAGTGCAAATGAGAACTTAATTCAGTACGCCCGGAGGTAATTGCAAATGGCAACGGAAATAAAAAAGAAAGTACTCCTTGTTGATGACGACAAGGATTTTCTCACGGCTACGAAACTGATACTGGAAAAAGGAGGCTATGAGGTTGCCCTGGCGGAAGATGGAAAAGCCGGCGTCGAAATGGCTGAGAAAGAAAAACCCGATCTCGCCATTATCGATATGATGATGGAAACGTGGGGTGAAGGATTTTCGGTAATCTCCAAAATCAGAGGATTGGAGACTGGTAAAAAAATGCCTCTCATAGTCTTAAGCTCCGTTGATCTTCAAGGTCCTTACCAATCTTTCGAGCCATCGGAAGAGTTTCCGAAAGTAAATATGATTTTGCAGAAACCTGTAAAAGCGGAAGATCTTCTTAAATTTATAAGAGACCTCACAACTTGATTGGCTCGTCATGTCGGAAAAGCCAAATTCAGAACATATTCTCATTATAGATGATGAAGAATCTATAAGGGACGGCTGCAAGCAGGCGCTGGAAAGATTCGGGTTTCATGTGCTTTCTGCATCTGATGGTCAGGAGGGAATCAGAATTGCAAGGGAACTGCATCCTGCAATTGCGTTTGTTGATCTCAAGATGCCTTCTGTTTCGGGAATGGAAGTAATCGAAATATTATCAAAAGATATCGAGGATATTGTCCTCATAGTAATTACAGGATATGCATCGATCCTTTCTGCCGTTGAATCTCTGAAGAAGGGAGCCTATGACTATATTCCCAAACCCTTTACTCCCGATCAGCTGAGGGCAGTTGCGCGCAGGGCATTGGAGCATAGAAACCTTAAGATCGAGGCCAAAAAGTTAAAAGAAGAAAAAGAGCAGATTGAGCGTAATTTTATTACATTTGTCAGTCATGAAATGAGGTCTCCGCTGGCTACTATTCAACAGTATATGGAGGCCTTGAGAGTTGTGAGCGGAGATTGTCTCGGAACCGAAGCATTCGATATTGTAGAAAGATGCACCAAACGCATACAGAACCTGGAAGCGCTGGTTGAGCACTGGCTTGACCTGAGCCGGATAGAAAATGGAACTTTTGCCGTTGACAGAGAACCTGTCGACCTTCACTCTGTTGTTGAAAAAGCAGTAGACGAAATGTCTCATCTTTGTCAGATTCGAGGCATTTCAGTAATAACGAACTTTCCTGATGTTCAGCCGAAAATTGAAGGAGATAAAGAAAGCCTTATAAGGGTTCTTATAAATATAATCGGAAATGCAACAAAATATACGCCGAGCGGTGGTACCATCTCTATAGGAATCAGCTATGATGATCACTATGTTAAACTTTCTGTAAAGGATACAGGCTCGGGAATTCCGAAAGAAAAGCTTCCCTTCATTTTTGAGCCTTTTTACCGTGCAGGAGGTAAAGAAGAAAGGCAGAGAGGATCAGGACTCGGACTTACTTTTTGTAAAAGAATCATGGAGGCACACGGCGGAGCAATCAGCGTGAATTCGGAAGAAGGTAGAGGAACGACATTTATACTGACATTCCCCCGATAGACGTGTGAATGGAGGGCAGCCCTGAATATGTTCGACACAAAAGATTATGAATTCCATAAAAAAGACTGTCCCGAATTTTGTTTTATATGCAAAAGACCTTCGGAAAAATTCTTCATTATGCGCCAGATTAAAAGCATGAAGATGGTTCATCTTTGTGAACATTGCATGCTCAGCCATCTTTCCGAATACTACCTTGATAACACCCGGCCCTGGCTGGGAAAGGATTTTTATAAATAAAAGTATCTATTCATCAGGCCCTCTGAAGAAAATTCATTTCTTCGACTTCCGGACACTTTACCATAAGTGAGATGAAGTGTGCAGTTCTACCTACAGCCATCGTTTCCTTCTTTTATAAGACTTTACATTCTCGTATGATTTTTTATCTCCTGAAGCGGCCATTCCCAGATAAAATTCCTTGACATCCGGGTTTTCTTTAAGATCTGCTGCAGATCCTTCCATAACGATTTTACCATTCTCCATGACATAGCCATAATGAGCGATCTGAAGAGCCATATTGGCATTTTGTTCAACCAGTACTATCGTCGTCTTCTGTTCTTCATTGATTCTCTTGATAATTTTAAATATCTCCCTTACGATGAGCGGCGCGAGACCAAGAGACGGTTCATCCAGAAGAAGTAATTGCGGGTGGGCCATGAGCGCTCTTCCCATTACAAGCATCTGCAACTCTCCTCCGGAACAGTATCCGGCTAAAGATTTTTTTCTCTTTTTTAAAGCGGGGAAATAGTTGTAAATTAATTCCATGTCATTCTTGTAAGGCTTGCCCCATCGAGTCGCAGTACCTACTCGCAGATTTTCCTCAATCGTCAGATATTTAAAAGGTTGTCTGCCTTCAAGCACCTGGATAATACCCATCCGCGTGATTGCTTCAGGTGACAGATTCTGAATTTTAGATCTCCGAAATTCAATCGTTCCGTCAGTGACCTCGCCATTTTCCGGTTTTAGGAGACCTGAAATAGCTTTCAGGGTCGTTGTTTTTCCCGCCCCGTTACTCCCAAGCAGTGATACTATCGCTCCTTCCTGTACGGAGAGGGAAACCCCTTTGAGCACTTGAATCACATCAGAATACACGACACTGATATTATTTAACTGAAGCATGAATGGTTTTTCCATAACAATAGCCTTTCCTTAATATGAAAATGGCCATAAGCGAAAGCTTGAACGGATGATTCTCCATACTTCAGCAATTCCTCTAGGCTCAAAAATTATGAACAGTACTATTGCTCCGCCAAAAGCAAGCTCCCGAAGAGGCGCCAGCGTTAACTCTATTCCTTCGAGAATTCCCGCGTTCATGAGAAAATCCGTAATCCAGCGGAGTCCCTCATTTAATGAAGTGATAAAAACAGCACCGAAGATGCTTCCGGAAATGCTGCCCAATCCTCCGATGATCACCATGGCGATATATTCGACGGAAAGCGCCAGAGTAAAAGGTTCCGCCGAAATGCTTGTCATATAAAAAGCCCATAATCCGCCGGCGAGTCCCGCATAAAAGGAACTTATGCCGAATGAAAGAATTTTGTAGCGAAAAATCGGGATTCCCATGCCCTCAGCAGCACGATCGTTATCGCGGATTGCGATAAATGCTCTGCCGTAACGAGTTCTCATGATGTTAACGGCAATAAGGACCATCGCTATTAAAAAGATGTAGGATGCAAAAAAATATTTGACATCCCCATCGAGTGTAAATCCGAATATGGAGGGGGGAGGAAGAACAATCCCCATTGTTCCTTTTGTCAGGCTTTCCCAGTGAATAAGAACGTATTCGATAATAAATTGGCCTGCGAGAGTCGCTATGGTCAGATACAAACCTTTTAGCCGTCCGGATGGTAAACCGAACACCATCCCGACAAATGCAGTTACAAATCCTGCCGAGATTACCGCAGCAAGAAATGGAAAGTGATAATCAGTTGCCAAAATAGCCGCCGCATAGGCGCCTACGCCGAAAAAGGCGCCATGTCCAAGCGATATCTGGCCGGTAAAACCGATCAGTATGTTTAGGCCCAAGGCTGCAATTGATGTTATTGCAATTAAATTCAATACATATATAGTATACGGCCCGCACAGCCAGGGTGCCAGAATAAAGAAAAGCACAAGTCCTGCTGCGGTGCAGATTCTTCCGAAATCGGTTTCGAATATTTTAAGCTCATCCTTATAATTTTCAAAATAGTTACCGCATGGATGAAATACCGGCCTCTTGATTTTCATTGTGATTGTTGCCTTCCTCTGTAAAAATTCATACCCGCTCGATTTCGACCAGGCCGAAAAGACCGTAAGGCCTTACCATAAGGATGAAAATAAGAAAGATGTAGGGGACTACGTCGCGCAATGACGGTGAAATATAGCCTCCGGTAAAGGTTTCCAGAAGGCCGATAATAAGAGCTGCGATTATTGCACCGCCGATGCTGTCCAGACCGCCTAAAATTACGACAGGAAATACCTTCAATCCCACGGCTGAAAGATCGTGTACATTGATCCCGTTGATTACTCCGAGCACAATACCGCTCATACTCGCCACAAGTGCCGCAATAGCCCATGAAAGAGCGAATACCCTCCTCACATGAACACCCAGGGACATGGCTGCGGGCTGATTATCCGCGACTGATCTCATATAAATTCCCTGTGAAGAATATTTAAAAAAGAGTCCAAAAATGACAAGAAACACCAGTCCTGTAAATATTGCGGTAATATATACCGGAGGAACTACTATATTTCCAAGATCAAGTGTAAGCCAGGCTGGAAGAAAATCAGGATATATGTAAAGATTTCCTCCCCAGACAAGCAGCATGAATCCCTTCATCATGGCAGCCAGTCCTACTGTGAGCATAATCACATAGATAAGCGGTTCCCCTATGAGCGGTCTCAAGAAAAGTCTTTCAATTACAAAGCCGAGAATGAAGCTGCCGAGCAGTGAAACCAGGAAGGCGACAGGCACGGGCAATTCGGCCCAGGTCACCAGTGTAAGAAAGATATAGGCTCCGAGGGCAAGCATTTCACCGTGAGCAAAATTCAGCACGCTCGAAGATTTGAAAATCATAACGAAACCCATGGCCGCCAAACCATAGAGGAAACCAATGCTAATACCGTTTATCAATAATTGAAGAAAAAAATCCATTTCTAGCCTCTCGCCTTAAGTGATCTTCTTTCAGGCATCCAGTATTCGCACAGTCGTCTCAATGCTTCCGGTATGCCCGTCCCTGTAGTGAACTTTTCCTTTTACATCTATTTGCTTTTTTCCATTGTACATAGCCTCTATCAATTTAAGATACAGACCGTATACAAAACGTCTCCTCACTTTTCCTGTTCTCGTCAGTTCCTCGTCATCGGCATCAAGAAGTTTGTAAAGAAGGAGAAACCTTCGGATTCTCATCGGCTCCGGCATGCGTTCATTTACATTACCGATCTCTTCGAGGATAAGCCGTTCTACTTCTGCCTGTTGCGACAAATCGGTGTAGGTGGTGTAGGGAATCATTCTATCTTCAGCCCAGTTTCCCACATTTCCCATATCTATATTGATAAAGGCCGTGATATACGGTCTGCCTTCACCGAAAATAACAGCTTCCTTGATGAAGGGGCTGAATTTAAGTCTGGTTTCGATAAAATCCGGTGAAAAAGCCCTTCCTTCCTTGTCTCTGATGATCTCTTCCTTTCTTCCGATTATCACAAGATGGCCGTCATCATCTAAATATCCTGCATCGCCGGTTTTCAGCCAACCTTCCTCAAACGCCGATTCCGTGGCATCATAATCCTTGTGATAGCCCCTGAAGATAGATGCACTCGACACAAGGACCTCTCCGTTTTCGGATATTTTCACACGAGTACGCGGAAGCGGAATTCCCACTGTTTCCGCTTTTACTTCATCATCGGGTTGAACCTGGAAAATACCCCCTGCCTCGGTTAATCCGTAGCACTGTTTCAGATTCAGTCCGATCGACCGGAAAAACTTTATTACATCGGGACTGACAGGATGTCCTCCCGTATATGCGCTTTCAAGCTGAGAGCAACCGATGCGATCGAGCAGCGGACGATAGAGGGTGAACGAAGCAATTTCTTGCAGCAATTTCAATCTGAAAGGTATTTTCTTGTTTTCGTTTCGAAGATCCAGTATCTTTCCGCCGATACTCTCAGCTTTTGAAAAGAAAAGGCGCTTCACAAATCCGGCATCATTGATTTTAACACGAATTGAAGAAGCAAGATCTTCCCAGAACCTTGATGATGTGATAATGACATGAGGTCCAAGTTCCCGGAAATCTTCTGAAATGGTATCCGGAGTTTCGGGAAAATTCATTGTCATTGCGCCCGCAAGTGCCACCCCGACCCCCCACATCTGATCGACAATCCAGGGTGGTGGAGAAATCGAAAGCCAATTTGAATTCATTCCTATCGGTGCAGTCTCAATCCACTTTCTTCCAATATCAATAAAATTTGCGTGGGATAGCATGGCAAGCTTGGCGATTCCGGTTGTGCCCGAAGTCATGATCATAACCGCGATATCGTCCGTTTTTCCTTTTTTAATCTCCTTTTCAAAGAGCCCGGGGTCATCATTCTCAAGGCGTTTGCCAAGTGCAATCAATTCCTTATAGCTGATAAGCCATGGATCTTCATATGTTCGCATCCCCGTGGGATCGATATAAATTACTTTTCTCACAAAGGGAAGCTTGTCCCTGATTTCAAGCAGTTTATCCACTTGTTCCTGATCCTGCGCTACCACATAGGCAGCATCCGCCCGATTAAGACCATAGGCCAGCTCTGATGCAATTGCCGATGTAAAGAGATTGAGTGTGATTCCTCCCAGTGCCTGAGCCCCTAATTCGGCGAATAGCCATTCCTGATGATTATCCATTATTATTGCCAGGTTTTCCCCGCGTCTGAATCCGAGTTGAATCAATCCCAGTCCGGTTCTTTTTACGCACGAAAAATAATCCTTCCAGTTACGAATCTCCCATTTTCCATATGCTTTTTCACGGATTGCCGTATATTCCGCGGGAAGATGCCCGGCGTGCATTCGTAATATCTGCGGAAGGGTCATTTTCTTCATTTCATCAAGAATAGTGCTGTCAATTTTACGAATCTTCATTTACAGGACCAGTGCGCTTTCTTCGGTTAAATTTCCGTTTTGTCTCCCAGATAGGCCATGATTACGTCTTCGTTGTTTTGAATTTCTTCAGGAAGCCCTTCCGCAAGTTTTTCCCCGAAATTCAGTGCTACCACTCTTTTTGAAATCGTCATAACCACCGACATATCGTGTTCCACCAAAATCATGGTTTGCTTCCACGTTCTGTTGAGTTCCAGGAGAAACCGAACCATATCCTCCTTTTCTTCCAGATTCATTCCCGCAAAGGGTTCATCAAGCACAAGCAATTTTGGTTCCAAAGCTATTGCTCTTCCAAGTTCCACCCTCTTGCGCAACCCATATGGAAGCGATCCCACCAGTTTCTTTCGGATTGACTGCATTTCGAGAAAATCGATGATCTCTTCTACAATTTTCCGGTGCCTCGTTTCCTCGCGCCTGACTGAAGGAAGAAAAAAACATGCGCTGCCGAAATCGTATCCCGAATGAATATGGCGAGCCAGAAGCATATTCGACAACACCGTCATGCCCGGAAACAGTTCTATATTCTGGAAGCTTCTGCCGATTCCCTTCTTGACCAACTCATGAGTAGGAAGCCCGGTTATATCTTCTCCGTTGAAATTAATAATCCCCTGCTGAGGCCGGTAATAGCCGGTGAGACAATTGAGCAAGCTTGTCTTACCGGCTCCATTCGGTCCTATCACGGCCAGCAATTCACCTGTCTTCACGTACATGCTGATATTCGAAAGCGCCATGAGTCCGCCGAAACTCAAGGATACATTATCGACCGAAAGTTCTGCCCTGTTTCTGCTTTCGTCTTTCGGCTCATAGATGCCGAGCTGGCCGCGTAATGCCTTCATGATTTATCTGCCGATTATTTTGACGGGATCTTTACCCGGAACGAAGAAATTCGTAAGCGGCACAAACGTACCGTCTTCCTTGACCTGAACAATTCTTGCCTTGAATGAGCCCTCGTGATTGCTGGAAGAGTAGCTGACATCGGGCAGCAGGCCGCCGAAACTTTCATTTTTGAAATTCTCCATCGCTTTATTGATTGTTTCACGCGTAATCTTTCCCGATTGCTGCTTCGCATTGCGCAAAGCTCTTTCCATAATCATTCCTACTGCGACACCTTCCCAATACGATGCATCAAAGGAATCCACCGTTTTATATTTCTTCCATAGTTCTTTCATTAATTTCATCCCTTCCGAATTGTCTCCCGGAAGACCTCCAGGGAATTGAATCCGCAATCTGTCTTTAATGAGACCTTCTCCCATTTTGAAAAAGTCCGGATCCGTAGAAGTCCAGGTTCCGAAAAACATCGGATCGTATCCTATGCGTTCGGCGCTTTTGAACGCGGTCACAATAGCTGCGGGGAGCATCTGCATAAATACATATTCGGCCCCGCTTTTCTGAAGACGAAGCAGTTCAGTTGTCAAATCGACAGTTTTCGGTGGAAATTCCTCTATACTCACTATTTCGATTCCCGCTTTTTCTGCAAACTCCTGGCTTGGTTTATGTATTGATCTTCCATAGGCATTGTTGTAAGTCAGAAGCCCTACCTTCGGTGTGCCGGATTTGGTATGCATTGTTTTGATATAATCGAGTATTGCATAACAATCGAGACGATAGCTGCCGAACGGAAGATACATATACTCGATCGGCTCTTCCAGTATTTCCCAGCTGGTAGAGTAATTGATCGTAGGAATTTTATATCTCTGCACAAGAGGCTTGGCTGCCAACCCTTCACCGGCACCCCAGGTTGCAATCATGTGAACCCGATCCCTTACGGCGAATTTTCTTACGGCTGCCACGGCTTCCTGAACCTTGTACATTGTATCCACAAGGATCATATCGATTTTCTGACCTTCAATCCCGCCTTTGGTTTCGTTGACATATGTAAAATAATCCTGCTGGCCTTTGGCATGAAACTGTCCCCATGTGGAAGCCGGCCCTGTCAAATTAATAGCGGCACCAATTCTAACGGATTCCGCCGCACAGGTTCCCGCTGCATGACCTATCATCATTATCATTGCTACACAAATTACAAGTAAGCTCTTTTTCATCAACAATCCTCCTTTTTGGCTTTTAATAAAAAAAAAGGCCGTGCTTTCCACGACCCATAAAAAAAGCCGCGGGAGACTCTGTGTCTGCCCGCGGCTCATAAAAGCATTTCTCTACAAGCCCGATCGGCAGACCTCCCAGGTAAAGCTAAAAAAGCTAAAAAAAAGAGAAAAAATTATATGTATCTTCTCACACATATCTGCCGTCCATCGAACTTTCTCTATTATCGGGTTCTAATAACGGCTGCCTTACAAAATGTCAAGTAATTTTTATCGGTTTTTTTTGAACCCACAGTATCTTTCGCGATCCCTGCAACGTGCTTCCCGTTATATTGCCGGCCTGCACTGCACGAGATGCTTTTTACGATGCCCTTCCATACATGAGCGGATTATTCGCGATCACTATTTCATATGTTCAAAAAACTTGATATCAGGCGTAAAAATCACTTTTGTTTTACCGTTTAACGCCTTCTTGTACGCCTCAAGACTTCTGATGAACTCATAAAATTCCGCATCTTTTTCATATGCCTGGGCATATATTCGAATTGCCTCCGAATCCCCCTCCCCCTTCAGCTGTTCCGATTCTTTATTCGCCTTTGCAAGAATAATAGTTCTTTCCATATCCGCTTTTGCCGTTATTTTTTTCGATTCCTCTTCGCCCTCCGAGCGATACTGTCTTGCCTGGCGCTCCCTTTCCGCTCTCATGCGGTCGAACACATGTTTTTCATTTTGTTCCGGCAGATCGGCCCGTTTGATTCGCACATCAACGACCTTGATGCCATACGCCTTCGCTCTTACTGCAGAAGCCTCGGTTACCTTGGCCATAATATCATTACGTGTGGTCGAAACAATATCGGAAAGATCATGCTGCCCAAGTTCCACTCTCAATTGCGCATATACGATATCATCAAGGCGGGCTTGAGCACCTGCCTCGGTTCTCACTGTCTTATAAAATTTAAGGGGGTCTTCGATTCTCCACTTGGTGTAGTTGTCTACAAGCAGATTTTTTTTATCTCTGGTAAGTATCTCCGTAGGTGTCGCATCATAGAGGACTATCCTGTTTTCAAAATACTGCACTTGCTGAATAAAAGGTACTTTAAAATGAAGTCCCGCCTTCGAGACGCCTCCAACTGGTTTTCCGAGCTGAATCACAATTGCCTGCTGGGTCTGTTCCACTGTAAACAGGCACAGGGATATTCCCAATATAAGTATTAACGCTGCTATAAGAAAAATAGATTTCTTCTTATTCATCACATCCTCCTATTCTTCCCTGAGCGGTTTCAGACTGTGGGCGTCCAGTGATAAATGCGGCAGCATATTTCCTCCTACTTTATCCTCTATGATAACTTTCTCCATATCGGGCAGGATTTCTTCCATCATTTCCAAATAAAGCCGCTTTCTTGTCACATCGCGTGCGCTCTTGTACTGGGAAAGTATTTTTTCAAATCTGCTTGCATCACCTTGCGCTGTAATGATTTTTGATTCTTTATAGGCGATTGCATCATTTACTATCTGTGCCGCTTTCCCTTTCGATTTCGGCAAAATTTCATTTCTGTACCCGTGAGCCTCATTTATCATTTTAGCCTTATCTTCTTTGGCACTTGCCACATCTTTAAAGGCTGCCATTACCTGCTGCGGAGGATGCACATCCTGAAGCTGTACGGCCAATACCTGAACTCCCGCATCATAACTGTCAAGGATATCCTGAAGTATCTTTTTTGTATCCTGCTGGATCTGGAATTTTCCCGTGGTCAAAATATCATCGATATTGTTATCTCCCACCACCTGCCGCATGGAAGCTTCGGCCGCATCCTTAACAGTTTTTTCCTGATGTTTTACATTGAAGAGATACTGTATCGGATCACTTATCCTATATTGCACAATAAAAGTAAGATTGACGATATTTTCCGCTCTCGTCAGCATGAGGCTTTCTCCCAATACTGCACGATTCGGGCTGTTTTGGCGATCTCCTATGCTTCTGAATCCGATTTCGATGCGCCGGACTTGTGTAACAGCAGGTTTCAGCACAGTCTCAATTGGAACAGGCAAATGATAATGTGGCCCCGGCATTGTGGTTCTCACAGCTTTACCAAATCTCTTGACCACTCCAATTTGTTCCGGTTTTACGACATATATTCCGGACAAAAGCCATACGAGCACCGCTACGATTACAATGACGGGGAAAATACCGTACTTGCCACCGAAAGAGAATTTAAAAGGAATGGATTTTTTTATTTTTTCAATTGTTTCTTGCAAATCGGGCGCTTGCTTACTTCCCCAGGGATCTCCGCCTTGATCCTGCCACCCCATACATGAACCTCCAATTTTCTTTTATTTTAAATTCTTGCATTTTCCTTCAGAAAGTCCGGGCATGCTATCATGCGTCAGCTGGCGTGTCAACATGCTAAACGCATTAAACGTATCGTTGAGTATACACGCATCGTATGATAGTATATGTCTGTTTTTACAGGGAGGGATAAAAGGAGCAAATGATGAATCCTGATGTGTTTCGAGAATATGATATCAGAGGTGTGGTGGAAAAAGATCTTGATAATGAATTCGTCCGGGACTTAGGCAGAGCCATAGGGACATACGCCCGTGAGCGCTCTCTTCATACCTTTACTCTGGGCAGAGACTGCCGTCTTTCATCGCAAGAATACAGCGAGGCTATTGCCGAAGGCCTTTCATCCACTGGAATAAATGTAGCCGACATAGGACTCTGCGCAACCCCTATGCTCTATTTTTCTATCCGCCATCTTGCTGCGGATGGAGGAATAATGGTAACAGGCAGTCATAATCCCCCTGATTTCAATGGCTTCAAAATCTGTATCGGCACCGACACGATTTTTGGAGACGAGATTCAAAAGCTTCGAACAATTATGGAAAAGGGGAACTATATTTCAGGTAAAGGGAAGATTTTCTCCAGATCCGTTATTGATGCATATAATACGTATATATATAAGAATGTATCCGTTAGAAAATCCTTTAAAGTTGCCGTTGACGGCGGAAACGGTGTAGGCGGTTTTTTTGCTCTCCCGATACTCTCGCTTTTCGGCTGCTCTTTATACCCCCTTTACTGCGACATGGATGGTTTATTTCCTCATCATTTTCCCGATCCCACCATTGAAGAAAATCTGGCTGATCTCATTTGTCTGGTAAAGAAGAATAGTTGCGATCTGGGCATAGCCTTCGATGGTGATGCAGACCGTCTCGGCGTTATTACGAAAAAAGGAAAAATAATATGGGGAGACGAGCTTTTGCTGTTATTCTCACGTTTTATTCTCAAAGAAAGGCCCGGCGCCACAATAATCGGTGAAGTCAAATGTTCACGCAAACTGTATAAGGATATTGAAAAAAATGGCGGACGTCCCATAATGTGGAAGGCGGGTCATTCACTGATAAAAGAAAAGATGAAGGAAGAAAACGCAGTTCTTGCCGGGGAAATGAGCGGTCATTTTTTCTTTGCCGACAGATATTTCGGCTATGATGACGGCATTTATGCCGCTGCACGGCTTCTCGAAATATTATCCCGGTCGGATATGAATCTCGATGAAATCCTCTCGGATGTTCCTGAAACTTACAGCACTCCGGAAATAAGAATCGATTGCGATGACAGCATCAAATTTACGGTAATTGAAAAAATAAAAAAATATTTCAGTACTCGCTATCACATAAATTCCATTGATGGCGCAAGGCTCGAGTTTGATGACGGCTGGGGTCTTGTCAGAGCATCAAATACGCAGCCCGTCCTTGTCCTCCGTTTCGAATCTGAAAGTGAGGCGGGCCTCGGCCGCATACGGGGGGAAATAGAAGGAGCTGTCTTTGAGTTGATTGAATGCGCAGTTTAGCTTTCAAAAAACGTTGCGCCATAATTTTTATCATGTAATCCGATCCGTTGCACACACGCAGGCGATCCGTCCGAAAAGGGGGAACTCTTATGTTTAATTTTTCTCAGAAACATACAAAGTTGACAACGCTCTACCTGCTGGGTACTAAATCAGAAGATCTCAGCTCGCAATTGAAGGCTAATTCCAAACGTAAGAAAGCCGTGCTTGTAGTGCCGACACTTGCGACCGAATTCACCCTCGAAGACAACAGACCGGTTTTTATGAACATAACGCGCCAGCTTGCCAAGGTTACGTATCTTCACAAGATAATTTTTGGCCTTGACAAGGCCACTGATGAAGAAGCTCGCGAGCTGTCAGGTTTACTGAAAAAATCGGGACTTAGAAACTATATTATCCAGCATAACGAAGGCGAAGCGTTCAAGTCGATTTATAAAACATTAAACGAAGCCGGGTTTCAGCTTGATCAGCCCGGGAAAGGCCGGAACATGTTTATGTCATTCGGTATTGCCCAGGCGATCGGTGCCCGCTGTATAGGTGTTCTCGACGCGGATATCAAAACCTTTCACCGCCGCCAGCTGGACAGACTGTTCTATCCGGTTCTTGTACGCGACTACGAATTTTCGAAAGCATTCTATGCGCGAATCGGTGACGGAAAAATGTACGGCAGATTAAAGCGTCTTCTCCTGGATCCCCTGCTGTTATCATTAAAACGCAAATTTTCCGATTCTGGAGAAGATAAATTTCTCAGGCTTGTAGATTATCTCCTCGCCTTCAACTACCAGCTTTCCGGAGAAGTGGCATTTGATACAAGTTTATTGAGAAGAATGCATTTTGCTACAAATTGGGGCGTAGAGATCTTCACTCTCATCGAGGTGTATCGAAAGGCAAATAATGTTGCCCAGGTTCAGTTTTCAAGACGTCCTTTCGACCATAAACATCAGGCAGTCTCTATAGAAGATAAGGACCGGGGCCTCTACAAGATGGCCATCGACATTGTAACCACCATATTCGCTTCTCTTGTTATTGAAGAAGGGCTCGAGATCTCGGATTATTTTATTCAGGATCTTACGATAACCTATCTGAATGTCGCTGATGAACTGATTAAAAAATATGCGGATAATTCTGCATTTTTGAGTCTTTCTTATGATAGAAACGCAGATGAAGCTCTTGTAAGAAGCATCTTCAAGGATGCAATTCTTACGGCCGGAGATTATTTGATATCACCCTATAGAATTACCGATCGCTTTCTTCGCGTTCTTCTCAGCGACACGCGTTTTCACAAGTATCTCGACATAGGACTGGATAGAGATTTGATGGAATACGAACGAGATAACATGACACAACTATTCGAAGTACCCCAAACGGTGTCATGGGAGCGCATCATCACAAAGCTTCCCAGAATTCTGTCCTCAATTGATGATGCCATTGCAAAAGAAAAGAAAACCTATATGTGATTGCCGGTTTATGTAACCAGTATAATCCGCAGATCCATCACATTGGTCATAGTAGGTCCTGTGACAAGGATGTCGTCCGAACCTGCAAAAAAACGGTAGGAATCGTTTTCAATTAAATAGTGGAGGGCAGTTTTTCCTCTTTTCATTCCATTTTTCACCGTTTGGCCGTCCACTATGGCCCCCGCAGCATTTGTCTGCCCATCTGTTCCGTCGGTTCCTCCACTTAGAATGGTCACATCACCGATTCCATCTATATCAATTGCCGAAGCAAGGGCGAATTCCAGATTTCGGCCTCCGATCCCCCTTCCTTTGACCGTAACTGTCGTTTCTCCGCCCGATATGATACACGCAGGTTTTTTTAAAGGATTGCCGGAAAGTATTATCTCCTTCGCAACGGCCGCATGAACTTTCGCCACCTCTTTTGCTTCGCCTTCTATGCACGATGATAAAATCATAGTGTTATATCCGAGCTCTCGGGCCTTTTTTCGGGCAGCATCGAGGGAAAGTCTGGAGCTGCCGATTATGACATTGTATGTATTGCTGAAAAGCACATCTCCCGGTTTCGGAGTTTCTTCTGCAATCCCAGAAATTCCTTGCTGAAAATGAGAAAGAACGGATTCGGGAACCCGATTCCTTATCCCGTATGCCTCCAGTATCTGCATGCATTCTGTAAAAGTGCTTTCATCGGGAACAGAAGGGCCTGACGCGATTACATCCAGATTGTCACCGATTACATCAGAAAGGATTAACGTAATTACAGTGTCGGTATTTGCAAGTTTTGCGAGCCTTCCCCCCTTGATCTGCGAGATATGCTTCCGGACTGCGTTGATTTCGTGTATTGTCGCACCGCATTCCAGGAGTATTTTTGTTACGGCCTGTTTTTCCGCAAGTGTTATCCCTTCTGCGGGCATTGGCATCAGGGCTGACCCTCCTCCTGAAATCACGACGAAAAGGATATCTTTCCTACCTGTACCCTTGAGAATGCTCATAATACGCTTTGTGCCCCGGATCCCGCATTCATCGGGAACTGGATGACCTGCCTCCGAAACCGAAACATATGTGAGCGGCAACGTATAGCCGTATTTCGTTGTTATATGCCCCCCCTTGACCTTCGAACCGAAAATTTCTTCAAGTGCCAGGGCCATTGGTGAAGCCGCTTTCCCGGCACCGACAATATATATATTCTCGACATTCTTTAAATTGTAGCTTCGATCTTTCACCTTCAAACGGCTATTGCCCAAAAGACGAACATACCTTCTTACCGCTTCTTTCGGGTCGGCCGCATCAAGACCGGCATCAAAAATGGAACGGATGTCCTTTCTTTGATCTTTCTGCATATTGACTGTCTCTCTCCACGTACGGATTTTCGATTGATTCTCCTGCAGCACTGATTTCAGTCAGCGATAACGCGAGCACAGGCAGCGTTCAAGATTCTCGTTTCGCAGTCACTTCAGCTTTGATCGTATTCACAAGGTCTTCCATTGCGGCAAACACGTTTTCTCTAAAATCACCTGCAACAACTACATACATGATATCATCACCTGTATGCAAAGTACCTTCGTTCACTTCTGCCAGAACTTCAATGATTCCTTTCTTTCTTTTTGCGTTCTCTACTATCTTCCGCAGTGCTGCCCTATCCGCCCTCACTGAAAGTTCATTTACCGGTTTCCCGTTTTTCGAAGTCGCTCTCACCACACCATTATGACAGAGAATCATGCCTGCTTTATGAAAATCGGGATGCCTTTTTACTTTATCAATCATTTCCTGCAACATTTTTTCCGCTCCTCAATTTTGTTTGCATTCGTTTTTCTTTCGTCATACATTTCATTTTTTGACATCAGTTTTTTCATTATGAGAGAAAAGTATTATGCATGCAAGAAGACGATCGAAGAAAATCACTAAAGATCTTTTACGGCTCGGTGATTTCTTGCCTGACACACTTAAAAAAAAGAAAATCTATCTATCAATCCGGGATACCGAAATCGCCGCAGTCTGGGAATCAACGGTAGGCCGGCAGATTTCCGATCAGACCGATCCTGTCCGATTCAGAAGCTCCAGGCTCTACATAAATGTAACGACACCTGCCTGGATGCAGCAGCTTCAATACATGAAGCATGAAATCCTTGCAAAGCTGAATGAGTGTCTCCCATCCAGAAATGTTACCGCGTTGCATTTTTCGATCGGGCCCGTAAGCAAGAAAACCGGGGATCCGGGAAAAAGTCAATTTCTCCAGTTTGATACACAATTACTTCGACCAAGGGAAAAAAGATTGATCAAAGAAAATATTTCGCAAATCGCCGACCAGGAACTGCGGGAGATTATTGAAAGAGTAATGATTAAGGAAATACTCACACGCCGTCTCCGTTCCTGAAAAAGGTCAAACCTGCAAATATATCTTTAAGTTCCTCGCTATAGCTACCCCTCTCATCATACACAACGAGAGGCTGATCTATTTTTGCCTCCTCTCCACCCCCTTTTCGGCCTTCCGCAAGGATAAATTCGGCTGGAGATTTTTTATCCGAGTAGACGAATCTTATTCTTTTCGGTTCGATACAGCACTTTCTCATTGAAGACAGAAGAGTAACCGACCGCTGTGCCGGGAATATCACAAACAAATGCCCTTTTTCTTTCAAAAGGTATCTTGTGGCCTCCATGAAGTCGGATACACCGCCGTTTAATTCATGGCGCGCTTCCGCCTTTTGCCGGTCTGGATTTATTTTACCTGTCCGAATCTTCCTGTAAGGAGGATTACATACAACGGCAGTAAAAGATTCCGGTTCAAGATAACTTCTGATTTTGCGGATATCGGCACAAAGAAACCGGACTCGGGATTCAAGGCCGTTCAGATGCGCGCTTCTTTCAGCCATTTGAACCTGAGATTCCTGTATATCTATGCCGGTGATGTTTTCCGGTTTGTCTCTCAGCGCAAGAATCATTGATATAATTCCGCTTCCTGCCCCAAGTTCAACAGCATGATCGCGAAAACCCAGATATGAAAAACTTGCGAGAAGGATCGAATCCAGGGAAAACCTGTACCCTTTTTTCTTTTGCAAGACAGCAAGTTTCCCGCCCATAAAATAATCGAGACTTTCGTCATCATTTTTATATTGCACGGCGGCCGGCCTTCTTTCCTTCAAGTTCTGACGAAATGGATGTCATATTCATACTTATATAAGCGCAGCGAAGAATTCAAATTTTAATTGATCCGGATCAAGCATTTTTGCATTTGTAAAATTGACGCTCCCGCAACAACTCCGATGAATTGACTTTTGAAACGTCTTCATAAAAATTCTCAAGAGTTTCTATCATTACATTGAGATTGCCTCTTACGGCATTTATTCATTAAATATAATTCTTGATTTTTCCATCTAAATAAGGGATGAATAGTCCTTATTTCGGGATCATAATGATGAAGCGGAAAGCCATTTCATATTGTACTTATGAAATAGATACTTCTAATTCTTGCTGAAAGGAGCTACCGTGAAACGAGCAGGACTGGAATCTCTCGCATGCATTATTCTAAGTCTTTTTTTTGCCCATATACTGTTTTCTCCCAGCGGCTACTGTCAGGAACCATCGGATCTTGTAAAAAAAGGGATAGAACACTACCAGCTGGAAAATTTTGAAGAGGCGATTGAGATCTTGAATACTGCCAGAAAAAAAGAGCCGGAATCCTCTTTAGCGGCTTTTTTTCTGGGCATGGCCTATAAGCAGGTCCTGGATTATCAAAGCGCAGCCGGCCATTTCAGAGATGCCGTAACACTTGAGCCTCGCATTAAAGATGCCCTCCCCGAACTTATCAGCGTACTTTATAAATTAAATGATTTTGAAGAAGCCAAAAAGTGGATTGAGGTCGCAGAATCCGAGTCTGTAAAACCCGCGCAGATCGCATTTCTGAAAGGACTCGTGTATCAAAAGGAGGGTTTGAATTCAGAAGCCATTGCCGCTTTTGAAAAGGCGCGAACGCTTGATCCATCGCTCACTCAGGCTGCGGAATTTCAAATTGCAGTCTGCTGTGTGAAAGAAAAGAAGCTTGACGAGGCGAATCAAAGGTTTCAAGCGGCAATCATCGCAGATCCGCAAAGCGATTTGGCCTCTTTCGCAAGACGATATCAGGATCTTGTAGAAGAGCGCATTTTTGCGGAACGCCCATTTCGTGTTACTCTTGGGCTTTTTGGTCAGTATGATTCAAACGTGGTTTTAAAACCGGATGAAACGGCATTTGCAAACGGAATCAGCAATGAAGACAGCATGGCAGCAATGCCTACAATTGGAATCGATTTCGTACCGCAACTGGACGGTCCGGGAATTTTCAGCGCCCATTATTCATTTGTTTCCAATTTCCATGAAAATAATTCCACCACTCACGACCTGACGGGAAATACGATTACTCTTTCCCCGGGCTATAACTTTGGAAGATCAGCATTGAATTTTAATTTCAGCTACAACCATTTCCTCCTTCATGGATCCCGTTATATGGAAATTATGACATACGGTCCACTTTACCGGTTTCTTTTAAATGAAAGAAACATACTTGAGGTGTTTGCAGGCTACAGCATAAAAAATTATTTTCAGGATATTGTTCCACCTGATTTTGAAAACGACCGCGATGGAGAGGGCATAAACGCATATGCAAGTTGGGTATGGCTTTTCAGAAAAGACTCCTTTTTCAATTTGAAATATGAATTCATCGAAGAGAATACCGATGGGATACGGTATGACAATCAAGGGCACAGAGTCAGTGCAAATGTGATTATTCCTCTTTTAACGGATCTCAAACTGCAATTGAGCGCAGCCTATTTCAGGCAGGAATATCGATACCGGCTTCGTTATCCTGAAATCATAGGCGGACTCTACGTTGGCGTTCCCAAAGAGCGTCGCGACAACAACTACTCGGGTTCTATCGGCATCATTTGGGAGGCGAACAGAAACATGAATGTCATCGTTCAATATTCGAGTACGGATAACAGTTCAAATGACACGACATCTGAATATACCCGGCATCTATACACTGCAGGTATTGAGTTTAAATTCTGATAACTGCTGAACTGACTGGGTTCTCACTGGAAAAAATTCAAATGATGACTCGATGTTGAAAAAAAACACCCGGACAATGTGATTCGTTTCACACTGTAATGGTGACCAGTTTCACATAAATGAGCGAGACGGGTGTTGATGATGAACTGGTCTTTTGCTAAGCTTGCGTACGCAAGTGTATAATAAATTGACAGTCTTACAAAATATCTGTTCACAGATCTTTACATGTATACACAGAATCTGAACCTCACTGGGATTATAGGTGACTGCGATGAAAAAAATGTTTCTTTTTGTTCTTTCGTTTAGTGTGCTGCTCATGATGCCGTTTTCAGTTTTTGCGTCGGGCATAGGTAAATTCACTTCTATATCGGGCATGACCGACATTACCCGGGCAGATGAAAAGGCACGCCCCGCAAAGGTAGGAGATGAAGTAATAATCGGTGATTTTATACGGACCAAAAGCAATGCGAAGGCAGAAATCACATTTATCGACGGCAGCGTGACGCGACTCGCACAAAGATCCCGCATCAGAATAACTGAATATTTTCTCGGAGAAAAAGGCAGAAAAAGTGTTATCGATCTTTTCAGGGGTAAAGTGCAAAGTGTAGTACAGAAATCGGAACAGATCGGAAAGAATGACAGATATGAAGTTCACACTCCCACAGCCGTCTGCGGTGTAAGAGGTACAATCTTTTTCACCTATTTTCAAGACGGTGTGAGTGGAGGCGCCACTTCTGAGGGTTCTGTTTACGTATACAGCAAAAACAGGCCGGGCGATGTGAAAACTATGGCTGCCGGCGAGGCTATGATTGTAACAAGCCCTGACCAGCCTCCGGTTGTCCGTCCCGCCACTGCTGCGGAAATGAAGCAACTTGGTGATGAAACAAGTACTGAAGATGATAAGGACAGTGACAGCGAAAGCAATGAAAGCGGAGATGAAGATGCTTCTAAAAACGGAGAAGAATCAGATGATGCAGCTGATGACAGCAGCGGACAGAGTGATGATACTTCGTCCGATGGAGCGGAAAGTGACGAAACTGCATCCGATGACGGAGCTTCCAGCGACTCTGAAGGCGGTGAACAGGAAACCGGTATTCAGGAAACCGCAGGCAGTGATACTTCCGGCGGGAGTGATAATGAATCCGTAACAGGATCCGCGCAGACATCGGATAATCAAACCGCGAGTGATGGAACACAAAGCCAAATGATCGAAGAAACCGCAAGTCTGACCATATTGACCGGCGATGATCTGACATCGGAATTATCGGGGACCGGAAGCGATGTCACACAAGTGACACAAACTGTAGATGAGCCGACCACAAACAGTGTACTGAACGATGTAAATACAACTATTGAGAATAAAGCTCCGGAAAGTGAAGATCCTGATGATACTCAGAGCGAGCCGACCCTTGACCCGCTTCCTGTTACTCTTACATTTTCAGGCACCGGCTCTTACGATTACGGGAATATAACCGTAGCAAGCACCTTCGAAGAAACAAAAACAGCCGGCATCATCACCGTAACCGGTACTTCATATGATTATCCCGTCTGGTCTGCACCTATCACCTCATCCACGAATAACGGCGGCCTGTCGATGGGATATTTCTCCGGTGTGACCGGTTCATGGAGGGGGTTGATGAGCACGCTTTATCTTAATAACGGAGTGCTGGGATACATGTTCGGAAACCCGATCGGCGAATTTAATTATCAAAACTACGGATTCAGCGGCCAGGGAAATGTCCTTATGACCCCGATGACATCCTCGAGACTTTCTCCATCGGTCTTTGCAGCGAACCTTTCCGATATAAATTCGAACGCCTCGGTGCTCCTGTCCGGGATCCCCTATCCTGACCTTGGAACGATCAGTTTTGACGGCTCCTCCTCCTCAGAAGGCGTATCAAAAGTTTCGGCTATTGGCATGGAAACCAGTGCCTTGGGCGGCATGATTCTCGGTGTCTGGAGCAGTGAAACGGCCGGCGGTTTCTATTCGAACACCGCGGCAAGAGATTTGGGCGACATACGCTTCGGTGCGGTTTCTGACTATGAGTACGAATATTATTTAATCGGGGGAATAGATCCTGTACGATCTATTGGCGATGACAAGAATGGTCATATCGATCTTTACGGCTATGCCACGTATATGGATACCGGATACATAGGTATTATCGATCTTCGCCATTTGGGGGTTTATGATACCAATCCGGGAACGTACAACAGTATCACAGCCGGAACAGCAACCCTCTACCCCCTTGATTTTTCAGGTTACATAGGCGGGCCGGTCATGGTGGGCCCGTACGATTTGGCAGGGGCGCGAAGCCTTTACTGCAACGGACAGGGCGTATTGTCTCTCGCCGCTCACGAAACGGGAATCTTTGGAGGCCGTACCAGCCCCTGGAGTTCTGCAAGCGGGACAGGCACGGAAGAACAGCCCGGCTATTTCAGAGCTCTTGGCGACTATTTTGATCCCGAACTATACGGTTCCCCGACCTGTAAAGCCCCGTATGTATGGAATACCATGAGCAGCTTTATGACAGCCGACGGTGAGTCCGAATCCTTCATAGTCGGCCTCTGGAAAGAAGACGGCACCATTATAGCGAAAAGCATAGGATTATATCAGCGTACCGACGGCACAACAGGGATTATGCGGTCGAATCAAATAACGGGCAACTACTACAGCGAAATAGGAACCGGCATGTGGATGATTCAGGGTACTCTGACACCTGATCCTTTTTTAAAAGGTATATATGCCGAAACCATCCCCGGGATAGAGCAGCTTTCGGGAAGTATCCAATCCGTTTTCAGCGATGGAAGCTGTATATCGGGGAGCGCCGTCGGAAGTTCTGTACACCTCTTCTATGGAGACGATACTTCCGTTCCTTTCGGCATTTACAATCTCCAGTTCGGTGCCGTTCAGGATTACAGGACCTTGATGTATATGCCTAACAGCTTTTATTCAGCAACAGGCGATGCAGAATCCATGAGCGGCCGAAAAATCGGCTTTGGCGGGTATGCCTATAATCCTGATTATTTGCAACCGGCGCAACTGGGATTTGGCGAAGAGACATTATTGTTCGGCGCCATTATCGATACGATTTGGGAGGCCGGCACAATTACGGGATCCATGTGGGGCGAATATCTTTCCGATGCTGAAATGGGCACTTTTGAAGGTCCTTTTTACGGTCTTTACGATGTTCTTGAAGGCGGCTATGACGGCACCTGGTCAGGAGCAGGAGCAGGAGCGTACCAGGGTGAGCCGCTTGCGTTCAGCGGCAGCTGGGGAGGCTGCTCGTACTATGAAGCATGTGCAAACAGCCTGTACACTCCGGCGTCATTCGATCAATACGGTGAAGCACTCTATCCACAGGGAGAGGAGTACGGAAAAATCGGCCTCGCAGCCCGGGAAAGCGGATCATATAAAATGCTTGCCATCGGAAATTTTTACTCATACGATGACGGCAGCGCTCCCTATATGTGGAGCACTCCGATATCGATGCATATTTCCGATCCCGATGGTTGCATGGAATTCTACAGCGGAATCACCGGCTACACCGCCGGTATCTGGAAAGACGGCAACATCGCAGGCTACGCTGTGTCTCTTTTAGCTCAGCACAACAGTCAATCGCAACTGACGGATCTCGAGCTCGTATCGGGGGCCCTGACAGGAGAATACAACAGCGGTCTTTCCATGTGGAAAGCCTCAGGAACTGTCGAATCGACACTGCGTCAGGCGGGCATCGATCCACAGCAATTGTATCTTGATTACGGTTGTCTGGACGAATTTATCCTGTCGGGACATTTCACAACGGGGGGCTTGATAGAAGCGGAATCGATGTCCGGCAGCAGCTCTTTCTTCGGTCTTTACGATTCATCCAGTGGTAATGATTTCTCTTTTAATTGGGGAGTCTATGGCATCACTATGGCAGGCACAAGTACAAACCCGCAGACCGATACCTCCTTTTTAGCAGAAATAGGAGGGTGGGGAGAATTCGGGTATGATAATCGCTACGGTTCGGAAAGCGGCTATCTTGACGGGTACTGGATGGCAACAGTTTCGGGAATGTGGAACACTGACGGCACGATCGCAGGAACGCTCGGGAAAACCGGCCTTGACGACGGCACCTACGGAATGTTCATGACCCTCCGCGGCATAGGGACTCTTTCGGGACCATTCTGCGGGCTTTACAATTCAACAGATGGCATCTGGGTAGGAGCAAGTGCGGGATCTTTTGAGGTTGAAACAGAATTCGATTACAGTGCGTTTTGGGATGGATCGCTCTATTACAGCGATGGAGGCTATTTCGAAACGTCGGGGTACCAGTACGGAATAGCCGGTCTTGTATCGTCAGGCGATCAGTTTGAACTTCATGCAATGGGTGAGTTTTATGATTATGGATATGGTGGTTACGGAGGGCATCTGTGGTCCACGGCCCTGGAACCGCTGCAGTTTGATGGGTGCATGTCCGAAAATGCCTCTTCTGGAGGATTCGGAGGGTTTGCGGGGGGAATAGTACGCGGGAATTCAATGTCCGGATACGCTGCAACACTTTTTGCACACCTCAATCCCGACGGAACATCCTGCAGCATCGGTCTTCTCACCGGACACGTGACCGGCAATCAGTATAATCCCTTCGATATCTTTTACGCACAAGGGACATTGGATCGCACAATTCTCGAGAGTGACATTCCCTTCAGCCCCGAAATGGAACTCTCATCCAATTGGGGCGAAATGTACAATATCTCTCTATCGTCAGAATTTTCAAGCCAAAATGGAATGTCCGGAGACTGCAGTTACGGCAGCACCGCATATTATACCCTTTGTAATACCGTCACTTCTCAGCAGTTGTCACGGCCTTTCGGTATCTATGAATTCAAAATCAACGGCGGTTACGAAAATCCCGATGCCGCACCTTCATTTGCCGCCGTTATCGGAGGATATGGCGGATTCGGCACTTATTATGATGGAACTACCTGGTATAACCAAAACGGTTATTTTATGGCATCCGTTTCCGGTTCCTGGGCAGATGGCAGCGTACGAGGCATTATCGGCGAATCAGAAGAAATCGACGGATCCTACGGTTTCTATCTTACGGACGCACATATGGGGAGAATATACGGACAATTCTACGGTCTCTATCCCGATACGGAAACAGCAGGAATCTGGAGCGCGGAAAGCGTAGGGGTTTTTACAGGCAGTCCTCTTGATTACGGTGGAGTCTGGGGCTGCGGGATAGGAAGCCTCTATGCAAATGTGGACGGATATGCGACATGGGCCGGGGATGAAAACGGGAAATTCGGACTCGTCGAAAAAGAAGGAGTATTCGATTTTCTCGCTATGGGACATTACAGCGAATCTCCCGGATACGGCGGATCATACATCTGGAGTACGCCTATCAGCGGCAGCCAGATGAGCCAGCCGGATTCCGCCATGGATGAGATTTTCGGATATACGGGAGGAATCTGGAACAGTGAAATTCTGAACGGGGCGGTCGCGGCCCTCTTTATCGATAGGGAAGCGTCACTATGCGGAACGCTTCGCGGCCGCGTCGAAGGGAAGTACCATAGCTCATTGCAATCGTGGTATGCACACGGAGTGCTCACACCCGTGACAGTCGCGGGAGACATTGAACCGGCCGGCATTAGCGGCGAATATATGTCGACTTCGGTACTGGATTGTGATGGAGAGTACTTTATAAGCGGGTACGGCGAAGGGGAAAGGTCATTTTTCACCGATTCCGAGGGGCATGAGCTTCCCTGGGGGATTTACAGTCTTTCCGTGGGCGGAGGCGAATTCAACAGCTCATCGAACGGTCCCTCCTTCCTTGTGGAGAAATCTCTCCGGATATCGCAGTCCGGATATGAGAGCGATAAATCATACTGGCTGGGCAACCTTGTCTTTACGGGCGTTATGGATGGAGAAATCGAAGGCGCCATCTCAGGCCGCTATATGTCATTGACGCATATGGGCCAATTTACCGGTCCATTCTTCGGTCTTTACGACCTTGATCAAAGCGGCTGCGGAGAAGGAACATGGATCGGAGAAGGCGTGGGAATATATGCAGGAAGCCCCCTCTCCCATGTAAGCCGGATCTATACCCCTGTCCTTCATCTGCACAGGCACTATGCCGGACAGTATAATTATGACGGTGGCGGTTATTATCATTATGAATTCAATATAGACGGAAGTCCTTTATATCCGGACGGTGCCCACGTATGCACCTATGACGGGCGGCCCAATGCATATGCAGGAATCGATTCAACTCAGGTGTTCTACTATCCCGACGGAACCATCTCCAGAGTGATTCACACATGGAATCCAGCCCTGAACGAAGGCGCAGGAGGTTTCGATATTGCGGAAGATTCCGGCACTTGGGATCCTGTCGCTTTCGATCCTGCTGTTCTGAAAACTCCTCCTTCAGACGCCCCGGAATATACACTCTATTTCGAAGAAGATAATTTCGGGGAATATTTTACTGAAAACACCATGCCGAGCGAGATGGCAGGATATCTTGGTGGTACTGAATCTATCTGGACAATAGACCCGGTAACCGATCCTGATGCTGCTCTTTCGTCATCACAAAAGGCACCCGTAACGGCAATGGGGAATTATCAGAATTTCGGCCAGTCTTTGACAAGCATATGGATGAGCGAAGTAGTAAGTGAAAACAGTTATGCGCAAACATATACGACATATGAAGATGCAAGCGGCAATACCGGCGCCTACATGGGATTAATCGCCGGCATTCACCATCACGGGAATCTTAAGGGGAATCTGATTGGTCTGTATGTTGATTCAGACGGATACGGCGGGTATCTGAGGGGAACTCTCGAGGGCGCCGCGTACAAGGACGTTCATATGTTTGAAATGGACGGATTCCTCACGCGCAACCCTGTCACGTATGTTGGCATTGCCCCGCAGGATTTGATTATGAATGAATTATTCCACAGCAGCTCCGAAGGGGAATTCAAAGTTTCCGGATCTCTTGGATCAAACGGCATAATAATGACGGGAGCACCCGATTATCTGTATTATAGCGGGTATTTCCAGTCTGCATCTCTTGTGTATGAAAGTACGACGGGCGCCCCGCCGGCGGGCTCCTGGGGAGTCTACAGTGCAGTAATGGGAGGCATTTTTGAAAATCCGGATGCAGCGACACGCTTTACCTCCGAGGCGGGAGGTTTTGCAGGTTTCGGAACAATCTGCACCGCAGACGGCTACGGAGGATTTACATATATTCCCGACGAAGGATATTGGCTCGGATCCCTGGGTGGAGTGTGGGAAAATGGGAAAATCGAGGGAATCCTGACAGGCGAATTCATGACACACACCAAAATGGGCGCCCTGAGCGGAGACATTCTTGGTACCTACAGCGGCATATCCACCGGAGCCTGGGAAGCGGTAAGCACGGGAACGTTCGAAAAAACAATTGACCTTGCACATATGAGCATTCTCACCGCACAGATCGGCAGGGCAATTTCAGATCCCTGTTTCGGGATTATTACCGAAGGGGGCTTGACAGGGATTTTCGGCGGGGATACATCGCTTTGGGACAATTCCCCCAATATATCAATAACAGCCATGGGATCCATTTCGGACAGCGCTGATTGCATCTGGTATCAGGACGGTCTGACAAGCCTCAATGCATACACGCAAGACAGTACGACATACAGAGGCGGAGCGTATTATGGAACCCTCAGCGGAATCAAACAGCATAATGATCTTACCGGCAGCCTGTTCGCACTGTATGTGGATGGGAATGGGGGCGCAGGCTATCTGGCGGGGGAACTGGGAGGACGCATTCATGAAAGTATCGGCATCTATAAAATGGATGGCAGCGTCGAAAGAATAGTTATGAATGAAGCGGTTACCGGTGTAGACGAAACTCTATTCCGGCAGTCCCTCACCTTTGATGATGCGTTTTTTTCAGGGGCCGGATCATTCAGTGAAGGCGGATTTATTGAAGAAAAGGCCGGATACGGCTGCGGTTATACTGTATCGATTGCGGGCGAAGAATGGGGAGCCTGGGCTTCCAGCCTCTTTGGAACTTTTCAAGGTCCTGCAAGCGAGCAGTGGGTGATGGAGCTCGTCGAAGTCGTCAATCCTTCACCTGTCGGCACAAACCAATGGATTGAAATCAGCGGCAGCAAATTCTCTTCTAATGAAATGGAAGGAACGGCAGCCGGAGCATGGATCAACTGGGACCAGGCCGTTACAGGTATTTCCGGCGGAACTCTTAAGGGAACGTTCGATCCTGATGCATTTACCTGGGAGGCCGTAGCCAAAGGAGCAATGATTGAGACAAACCGGTTCCAGCAGATGGCCGGAATCAACCCGAGTACCAATGAACAAAATCTTGCAGCTGTCGACATAACAAAACTCCAGCAGCTCAACATTCCCTGTATACGGGTAGGAACCACCGATCTCACGGGGTCTGATGGAAATCTCACGGTCAATATGAATAACGTAAACTTCTTCTCATATTCCACCGGAGCTTCGCCGAAGATCTGGACGACAAGCAACGTGAACGGATCGTTTAATTCTCTGCCGGCTGCCGGGAGTACGGCGATTCTCAACGGTGCCGGTTTCGATCACAGTGTCAATTTTAAAGTTCAAAGATGGGATGGCGTACACAGCGGAAACTGGGCGGCAGATGTGATGGGTGCCGGCACAGTCTCGGGTCACAATGTTTCAATGACTGGAGCTGCCGCAGGCGTAATATCAGCGCCGAATCAGTTTACCGGAGCCGGCGCAGGGGTATCACATTCTCTTCCTGCAGGCGGCACCCCGTCAGGCGCGAATTAAAAAACGGAATGACCCGGTTGTGATTTACAGGGGCACTTTCTTTTTTCTGCGTGCCCCTTTTTTGTAGTAAAGAAAGGAGTTTTTTAAATGATAATTTTTTTCAGGACTGCTTCGGCAATATGTATTATCTTGTTTTTTTTAATGGCATCGACAGCCTGCGCCGCCCCGTCGATGAAGATCGGTGTTATCGATACTCAGAAAGTATTGCATGATTCCAAAGCGGCAAAAGAAGCGCGGCAGGTATTCCTTATGGATGTGGAGAAGAAGCGGTCCATTTACAAGTCAAAAGAAGAGTCGGTTCGAAGCCTCCAGGAACAACTGAAAAATGAAGGGCCAAAAATGAATGAAGCGGCGTTAAAACGCACACGCGATACACTTGCCGATGAGATTAAAGATCTGAACAGGCTCAAAACCGATCTCAGTGACGATTTGAAAAAGAAAGATGCCGAACTTACTCAGAAACTTCTTAAAGAAATCAATGAAGTGGTGCAAGATTACAGCGCAAGAGAAAAGTTTACCATCATATTCGACCGGAGAATGCTCATTGATTTCGATGAAAAAATAGAGATCACAGATGATATTCTGAAACTTTACGACAATAAAAGTAATTAATTTTCCGGAACCCGGGGCCAAATCAAACCTGTGAAGCTTTCCGTCATTATGCCGGTATTTAATGAGGAAAAGACGCTCCCTTCTATTCTGAATCGTATTTTTTCTCTCAGGGATATCATCGAAACGGAAGTGATAATTGTCAATGACGGCTCAACGGATGCGACGGGTGAATACTTGCGGCATCTTCATCCCGGACCGAATATGATACTCCTGGAACATAAGAAAACCCTGGGAAAAGGAGCCGCTATCAGGACCGCGCGCGGGTGCGCAACAGGAGAGGTCTGCATCATTCAAGATGCAGACCTCGAATACGATCCTTCAGATTATATTAAATTGTTAGAGCCCATACGAAGCGGCCGCCATCTTGTCGTATACGGATGCAGAACTCTTGATCCCGGCGGACCCCGCCCGTCTTTTATGAAGTTTTTTATTGCACGCACCGCACTTTCCGTAGCAGCGAATATACTGTATGCACAGCGTCTTACCGATGAACCTACCTGCTACAAAGCATTTGAAACCCGATTTTTTAAAAGCATTCCGCTTAATTGCAAAGGCTTTGAATTTTGCCCCGAGGTAACGGCAAAAGTTTCGAAAAGGGGAATCAAAATCATTGAAATACCGGTCCGGTATACTCCCAGAACACATGGTGAAGGAAAAAAAATTCGCTGGACCGATGGAGTAATTGCGCTTTGGACTTTGCTCAAATACCGTTTTGTCGATTGAATCCGGAAGCAGCCTCTCAAGCACGATCTGCCGCAGATGGTTTTTTTAAATATTGTAATCTTTTTCCGGATTTTTTTGAAAGGCACGCAAATGCGGCAGCAACCCTGCTTTTGTTTATTGCATTCGCAGTAAGATCCGCCGCATTGCTTTCAATCACAAAAAGCGTGTATTCTCATTATCTCCTCTGGGACGAGCGCCTTTACCATTCGATGGCACTCGAAATCCTGAAGGGGAACACAGAATCCTCTTCTCTTTTTTCGTGGGTGGTTGCCTTTTTATATTTTCTGTTTACAGCGGATCCGATGGTTACCCGGATTTTTAATACACTGCTCGGAACAGCAGTCTGTTTTTTGATTTACCTCACGGGGAAAGAACTTGCCGGCCGGAAGCTGGGTCTCGCATCTCTTCTCATTGCCGCACTTTACAAACCGCTTATTCTTTTCAGCATCGTTCCAATGAAAACCATGCTCACTCTTTTCTTCTTTGTCGGAGGGCTTTTTCTCATTCTTAAATTCAAAAAAAATGAATCGTTCTTCTACCCTCTTCTTCTTGGATGTGCACTCGGTTTTTTGGCGAACATCCGCCCCAACTGCCTTATATTCGTTCCTTTTGCGCCTGTTCTTCTTCTGAGAGGCTATTTTTCTTTGGAGCCACACTCAAGAAAAAATATCGCAACGATAATTCTTACTTTCCTCCTTGGGTTTTCCATATATTTTACTCCCGTTATCATGGCAGGCATTTCCGGTCATAATTCATTTCGCAGCACGTCCGGTCAAGCCGGAATGAATCTTTACCTTGGCAACAATCTTGATAATCCCGCTCCTTACTATAGCCCTGTCCCCTTTGCGCATTCATCGCCTTTTGTACAGGAGCGGCATTTTGCAATAGAAGCATCGCGCAATTCCGGGAAACGGCTGAATTCATCAGAGTCTTCCGCATACTGGATGCTTCAGGTTTACCAATCGGCACTCTCGGCGCCTTTCGCTTTCATCAAAAAAATAGCACTCAAGACATCAGTGCTCTTCCATCGTTTCGAAGCAGGCGATCATTACGATATAGAATTCATGTCATCCTTTGTACCTTTTTTCAAAATTCCTCTCTTTCAATTTTTTCTCATATTTCCTGCGGGGATTGCCGGAATTGCCTTCTCTGTCATTCGCCGGTTGAAAGGCGCTGCAACGTGCCTTTCTATTTTTCTGCTATACGGAGCTACACTTGTAATTTTCTTTACAAACATGCGCTATCGCCTTCCACTGGCTGTCATCCTTATCCCTTTTTCAGTTTTGGGAATCTGCTGGCTAATTAATGATCTTTTTAGGCGTCGCTCAGGACGTGCCGCACTTTTCGCAGTGATTGCAGCAGCAGCGGCGTGCATGCAATGGATACCGATTCAGGCGACCGAAGATACGACAGCCTACTATAATACGCATGCGATTGTGCTGAACTCTTTGGGCAAAGAAGATGAAGCACTTGACTACTGGGAATTATCTTCTCAGATGGGCACACCCTATTCCGCCTTTGCGAATCTTGCATTGGAAGGCCATTGCATGAAGAATGCGAGACTCGAAAAAGCCCGTTTCTATCTTGATAAAATTGCTGAAGATTCTTTTGCCTCCGCATCGAAATACGATATGCTCGGAGACCTTTTGATTGCAAAAGGCGATTTGAGGGGCGGGATTGATTCGTACGAACATTCTCTTTCTGTAAACTCGGGCCAAATAGGACCCAGGGTAAAACTTGCCCGGCTTTTTCAGAACATCGACCCCCGGCGTTCGATGGCCGAAAGGGAAAAACTTGAATATATTCTTTCCTTTTACCACAGGACGAGTACGGAAAAAAGCCTCTTGCACTGATTTGCGGAAGGCCTTCCGCAGATATATTGAACAAATGTATTGAGCGTGCAGAAGCTCAAAATAATTTTTTATTTCCGGATAGATTTGTAAAGGGCCCCTATCATGGAATTACCGGGGGTCATTTTTTTAGCCGTCAATTTTAATCCATTGATTGAAAATCTATATTCAATACTTCTCCAGCCAGTCCCTTTGCTTCTTCGGTACATCTGAAAAGCCGTATCCTGTCCATCAGCCAGAGGCTTTGATGCGGCTTCAGAGATTCCAATTTCTCGATCAGCGCACACGCATCAACCTCAAAACGCCGGCCTAATTTTTCGCATCTTTCCACATCTTCCACATCCCAGGCAAAAAGCGTTGGCCACTCCTCGAACCTTTCGATACCAATATCCGTATTCTTGAATATCTCGCATATAAACGCCGCTTCCGCCTGGCTGAACATAGTTTTCATTTCCCTGGTCGTGGCATCAATGATGGCATAATAGGAAAGGATATCCTGGAGTGCAGCTTCGGAAACATTTTTCTTTCTTTTAGTCATCCTCTTTGCGAGTCCATCGGGGATAGTAATATTAATTTGTTTATCCATTAGAGGCTATCCTTTCTTTCGGAATTTCTGACACGTTTATCATTCTTTGATTCCTTCACGAAGGTGCAATTCTGCCTTACGACAGCGTGTTTTTTTCTTTGCTGACCTCTTAAATCTATTTTGAAGACCAGACAAATTGCAAATAGTATTATTTACAATACAACTTTTGCATCTTTTTTTATACCTATGTCTAATTGCGGTTTATTCCGATCAAGTATATTCTATAGCCAAAAAATACCTTACTTGATTTTCGTAAGTACAAGTAAGCTTCGCATTGCCCGTGCTAAGGATTTCCTCAAAAGTTCTTGGTTTTTCTCATTTTCATCTCTTGTACCAAAAATTAGCCCGGTTTTTCATCATTATATGAGCAAGTGAGCTTCGATGTTGAAGTTGGGAACGTCTGCAAATTAGACGGATTTCTTTTGAGAGTTGCTAAGTGCTGCCGAATACGGAAGCTGTTCTGATATGCGGCGCATTGGAAGGAGGTGATCCTGGAAATATATCTATATACTATTTTTTATTGTGTGGAAAATGCTTAAATGAATTTACATTATAATCAATGCTTCTTGTAACGGAGGAAATATGAAAAAGATTTTATTGGCAGCAATTATGGCACTATTGCTTTGGGCGGTGCCGGCATTTGCCGTTACACCGATAACCCCGGGCGATACTGAACTGGTTATGTATGCTGATGATTTTACTGCAGGAGGCTTTGTGCCCGTCAGCATGAGTCCATACAACGGATATACGCACGCACAACGTTTGTGTCCTCAAAATGCACTTGGGCCTTTTGATGCCGTTCCTGGTACTGGTTTTAACGAAAAGTTCTTTGGAGTCGCTTCCCGCGCATGGACACATTATACCTTCGAAGACCAGTTCATGAACGTGGACGGCGCGCCTGATATAGAGTTTGCCGAAGTAACGTGGGGTTCGGGAAATTCATGGCACGTAGAGGCAGTCAAGGTGTATCTGACGGGCGCAATCGTGCGCAACGAAGAAGGTGAACTTGTAGAATACGGCACGGTCGACGATGGAATCGGGTATTATGCAGGCATTGCCTGGAACAGGACGGGCATTCAGTACGTGTCAGAGGCAAGAAGAATTGAGCTTGCGGAAAGCTACGGGCCGGCTGATCGCGACTATGACAGCAACGAATTTTACTTTTCCGGTACCTTCGGCTGGACGCAATTCAATCTACCGGCGGGAGTTGTTTGCGCCGAAGGAATTTACCTGGTGGATATCACGAGTGAAGTGTATGCTGAGGGTGGCGCAGGAGGGACGTATACAAGCGGAACAGGTGCTCTTGTGACCGCTGTAATCTGCCCGATTGGCAATGCAGAGGACGTTACCATAGTGCCCGGTACAGGCAACACCGATGGGTACGACCTCGATGCTATCCGCGTATACAGGTGTATTCTCGGCGGCGACGACACCGCTACCGGAATGGGTACAGCAATTTTGGAAAACGGTACATGGTTCATGTACAATTATGTGAGTGGATGTTCTCCTCAGATTTTTAATATCCAGGCGGGGAATCCGAAAAATGAACTAAATATTATTGGAACCTTTACGGTTGCCTGTTCTGGAATCGCCCCTGACTGTCAGTTTACCATAACCTACGATATCGACGACAGTATAATTAAAAACGGATATGAATACAATATCGTGGTAGTAGACGAACACCTCGCCATAAGTGACCAACCGAATTTTACCGCAGTTCCCGGGCAGGATGATAATAGGGATTTTGGTGTCCCATTTGAGGATTCTGACTGCAATTTCTATGTCTTCGCGCACTTTGCTGTTGAATACCGGTAATGACATTAAAAACGGGTTCACACTTTTCTCAAGCGTGAACCCGTTTCTTCAAAAAAACTATTTTTTATGGGGTGAGTGAAGGGATTCGAACCCTCGACCTCCGGGGCCACAACCCGGCACTCTTACCAACTGAGCTACACCCACCACAGATATTTACAAATTCCGGTGCGGCAGTCTTTCAAATTCGCCCTTGTCTGTACAGGCTCCTCACGAGCTTTGCATTATTTGTCACAATGCGCTGCCTCTTTGGAAAGAAGATATTTCTTATCATAAAATTAAAAAAAAGGGCAACAAAAAATACGGAGCGCTTTCTTTCAGTATTTGAGGATTCAAATGCCTGACCTCAGCATTCATATACCTTTCCGCCTGTGATTCCAAAAAGAGAGAATGATTCTTCCCAACCATAGTCGATCATGAAAATACTTTAGGATAATTGAAATGATAAATTATTTAAACTATAGGTAAATATATTCATTCTCCATAGGTTTTCCTCCGGATAATGCCTTTTCATCAGCTATGATCTGTTTTACCAGGCTGTTCCCCGTTTGTTTTGATACCGGCCTGAAAACATTTATTTTCCGGGATGAGCGATGGGAAAAACAAAAAAAATCGAAATAGCATGCGATCTCAGGAAACCATCACGCCTTTCAAGGAAAACCATCCGCATGAAGAAGATCTCAAGGTCCTGGAAAAAGCGGCGCATTCTCCGGATGCTCTGAAGAGGTTATTTGCCGAAATTATTCAGAAAAGCAAATTCGGCATCACCCTCGTTGATCACAGAATGCAGCTTCTTTTCGTAAACAGCGCCATACGTCATCACTATCATTATCCACATATTCTCGGAGGACCATGTTACAGCCAGTTCAGACAGCCTCCGGGAAAGTCGCCCTGCCCTTTCTGCCCTGCCTACCATACCCTTATGGACGGTAACATGCATGAGTCTGTGGTGGAACTGCCCAGATTGAAAGGAAACTTTCTCTTTCATGTGACGTCCTGGCCTGTTTTCGATAAGAGAGGAAACATCTCGGCAGTTTTCAACATCATAGATGATATCACAGAACGTATTCGAGCTCAGGAACTCATTTTCGAAGCGGAAAAACAATGCTGGGCAATATTTGAAACAACCGGCGCCGCAACGGCCATTGTCGATAACGACATGACGATAACCCGAGTGAACAGGGCCTTCGAAGAACTATGCGCCTGCAGCAGAAATGGCGTAGAAGGAAAATTGAAGCTTACCGAATTCATACATGGAAATTCTCTTGATGAACTTGAATTGCCGGGCGGCGGCTATTCATATGATCCCGAACCTCGTCTCTTGAAATGCAAAACAAGTATACTCAATCGAAAAAAGGGGACTCCTGTTCCCGTCTTTTTCAGATCCTGCATTATACCGGGTACGGACAAGCGGGTGGCTTCATTTTACCGCCTGGACGGCGTAAAAGCCGGGGCCGGTAATAGAAGCGGATTGCTTCCTCAGTTTTCAGATTTCCTGGAAACCATATCGGACCCCCTTATAATAATTGATGAAAAATGGCGAATTGCGTATGTAAATCCGGCAGGAGCCGGAATCTTAGAAGCTGAGGCTTCCAGGCTTCTGGGGAGCCCCTTTCGCAGCCTCACCACAGCGGCATCCTACAGAAATATAAAAAACAAAGTGCAGGAGTTTACCGAAAATTACGGACACGACCGCTCGGACACGCAGTACCTGAAAGCGGGTTTTAAGATTAAGAATTCAGAAATCCTGGAAGTACAGATCGTTCTTCGCCCCCTTGCCGATGAAAATGGCAACGCAGGAGGATGCCTTTGCATTATGATGCCGAGGGAAAATCCGGAAACAGTTAAAAGCCGTTTAAACCAGATCGAAACGGAATACTCCGCGCTGAAAGGCGAACTCGAGGAAGCACATCACGCAATCAATGTACTGCTGCAGGAAAAAGAAAAAGACAGGCAGAAAATCGAATCGGCTGTGGCGTCGAACATTCGGGAATTTGTGATCCCCCGTCTTGAAAAACTTTTCGCCAGCAAAAGCGATGATGAAAAAATCAACCATTACAAGCTGCTCCAAAGCGCAATCGATAAGTTAACGGCCCCGCTCAACCGCCGCATGGCCGCCCATGATTCCGGTCTCACCTCGAGGGAAATAGAAGTCGCACGCCTCGTACATGAAGGCAAAGTCACAAAGGAAATAGCCGATCTTCTCAATATATCGACAGGCACTGTCGAATATCACCGTCACAATATCAGATCCAAACTGGGACTGGGTGGAAAAAAGAAAAACCTCAGGACCCATCTGCTGACATTCCTCGACGAGTAGGACTGTTCAGGGTTCTATGTTCGACGTTAAACAGATCGAGACACAGGCAACATTCTCGGTTCAGGACATTGGCAGAATTCTATGCTCTGGACCTATATATCATCTTTCATTTTTACCATAGAACATAAAACATACCCCATGTTTTCCCCTCCATTTTTCACAAGTTTTTCCTGTATTGAAAAAAGCCCTTTGCTTCAATAGAGTAGACACCACGATTTTGTTCTTTCGTCGAGAGGATCGGAAAGAATGAGATCCGCAGGGGGGAAATAGATTTCACTTAGGCAGTCCGGATAATCTTAATAATCTAATGATCATCCCAGATTTCGCCGAGTTTGCCGTGCAATTCGACCGCGAATCGCAATCATCCTACTTATACCTATGACCATCAGAAAAAGCTTCGCCGCCTGCAATCATCGGGCCGGAATGTCCCCTTGAGGGGTACACATACACTTTTTAGCGGCGGTCTTCCGGAGACCGCCGCACATTAACATCAAAAAGGAGGAAGTAAGATGGAAAAAGTCATTCGTTTTTTGAAGGATGAAGAGGGGATTATTGCTATCGAGTATGGTCTGATAATTGCGCTGGTTGCGTTTATGTTGATCCTGGGTGCAACTACGCTTGGAGAGAATATTCATGCTCTCTTTAATAATATTGCATCAGTAATGGGATTACATACTGGCGTATCAACGACGCCGGGGGCATGAGTTTCAAACATTTGGCCAAATTCTCACGCATGGCCGGACGCGGAAAATTCCGCGTCCGCCAATTTATTTTGGTAAATTGAATATGAATTTTTCTATGGATATAATTATAATTCCTGTAGTTCTGTCAGGCGCTTATTTTGATTTAAAATTTGGAAAGATCTTTAATCGTTTAACATATCCAGCCATCTGTGCTGCACTTATTTTGAATGCGTTTGATTCAGGATTCAATGGCCTTCTCAACAGTATTTCCGGAGCTGTTTTAGGTATAAGCTTGTTCATTATCCCTTACACAATCGGTGCTTCTGGGGCGGGCGACGCGAAGCTCATGGGTGCTGTAGGGGCAGCCCTGGGACCGAAGGCAGCCTTTACGGCCGCGATCTTTACATTTCTTCTCGGCGGTCTTTATGCTCTCGGACTTCTTCTTTACAGGGAGCGCGCCTATGGCTGGGCGCTTCTCTCGCGGTGGAAATCGACGTCGCTTGCGCTTGTCCGGACGGGGCAGTGGATACCGGCACCGGCGGCGACGGAAAAAGGCACGGCGCCCCCCAGACTGCGATACGGCGTGGTGATCGCTCTGGGAACGTTCTTATATATGGCCCTGAATTACGCAGGGTATGATTTATTTTAATAGGCTCCAGCAGAGGTGCAGAGGTTTAAGAGTTTGAAAATAGAACTTATTAATAAAAAAATTTTTCCTGCGTCTCTGCGCTACTGCGGGAGAAAAAATAAAAAAAGTCTCGCCTCGGAACGCCGGGACACAGAACAGCAAAAAAGTAAGAGGGAATTTACGAGTACAACAACTCTATGGGAGGTGGATCATGGGCAGATGGAAGGCGTTTTTACCGATAATGCTTGCGCTGGTCGTTGCCGTAGCGGGAAGCCTTTTTACCTATAAGTGGGTGATGACGCAGGTCACGCCGAAGGAGACGGTGCAAGTGGCGGTAAGGCAGGAATCGGCCGTGCCCGTGGTGGTGGCCGCCGTGGGGCTACCCTGGGGAACGAAATTGAAGGCGGAGATGCTCAAGACCGTGCCCTATCTGAAAGAAAGCCTCCCGCCGGGCTATTGCTCCCTGTGCAATAACCTCGAGGGACGGGTGCTTATTGCACCGGTCCGTGCCCAGGAACCCATCCTGGATTCAAAGCTGGCGCCGGTCGGGATTACCTCGGGCGGCGTGTCTGCCGTGGTCTCGCCGGGGAAGCGGGCCGTGGCTGTCAAGGGAAACGAGGTGATCGGCATCGCCGGCTTCATCATGCCCGGGAATCGTGTCGATGTGCTGGTGACCCTGACCGATCCGAAGAACAAGAAAGAAATCACCAAAACGGTCCTCGAAAACGTCATGGTCCTGGCGACGGGGACCCAGGTCGAGGAAAGCCCCGAGGGCAAACCGGCGCCCTTTAATGTCTACACTCTCGAGGTAGACCCCCATGAGAGCGAGCGACTTGCTCTGGCCGCTACTGGAGGGAGGCTTCAGTTTGCATTGAGGAATGCGGTCGATGCCGAAACTGTTCTGACAAAAGGTGCCGATATACAACAGACTCTCAAAGAATTCAGAGAAAAGGAAACCGAAGTGCAACAGAAGGTGCATACAGTGGAGATCATAAAAGAGGGCAAGGTGATGAGACAGAGATTGGCATTATGAGAAAGAGAGTTTTTCTCTTGGAAAAGTAAAAAAGAAGGGAAGCATAAATGTATTTTTCATTTATTAAATTTAGACAGAAAGGCGCTGTGGCCATAGAATTTGCTTTTCTCCTGCCCATTCTTCTGGTCCTTCTCGTCGGCATAATTGAGTTCAGTATAATGTTTTATGATAAAGCCATGCTTACCAATGCCTGCCGCGAAGGCGCACGTTTAGGGATTGTCTACAATTTCGATCCGACAGTGACCGATATTCATCCCACCGATGGAGAGATAACCGCTACCGTTCAGGCCTACTGCCAGAATCACCTGATCAGCTTCGGCAACAGTTCGCAGTTGCAGACACAGATTACACGAACCGGCGACGAACACGGCGATCCACTTACAGTGACCGTTGCCTACCATTACGAATTTTTGGTTTTACCGAATTTCATAACCGCTCTGGCAGGCGGCCTCGATCTGGGCGCCGAATCGGTCATGAGAATGGAGTAACACCATGGGAATATTGTATAGAAAAGAAGGCTTGAAGAAAGAAAATGACAAAGGGGCAATGGCGATCATTATCGCCCTCTGCCTTCTTTTTCTTTTGGGTTTTGCCGCCCTCGCCGTCGATCTCAGCCATATGTACGTGGCGCGAAACGAGCTGCAGAATGCCGCCGATGCCGGCGCCCTTGCCGGCTCACGCGTATTGTATACTAATGAGGGCAGCGCAGTGAATACGGCCGCCAATCAGGTCGCTTTTGACGCTGCCAGTGACAATCTGAGCGAAAATGTGCCCGTCGATATAAACTGGACAGCGGGAAATGACGGCGATATCCAGCGTGGGCACTGGAGTTTCGGCCTCGGAACTCTTGAAAAAGGATTTTATCCGAATGCCTCGACGGAACCGGTCGACCTCTGGAATGCCACTACGGTGGAGCTTGACCAGAATATTAATTTCATCAATGCGGTGAAAGTAACCGTCCGGCGGCAAACCACGCAGGTGGCATCCTTTTTTGCGACGGTCTTCGGACACAGCGGCTTTGAGATGGCCGCCGATGGGGTCGGCTATATCGGGTTCGCCGGAAGCATCGAACCGCTGGCCGTCGATCAGCCCATCGCCATCTGCGCCCAGAGCATACGCGATCCGATCACCGGCGCCTATACCTGCAATATCGGCAGAATGTTAAATAGCGGGGTTAATCCTGCAAGTCAAAATAGTGCAGGATGGACAGACTTCAATCAGGATAATCCCTGCAGTGGTGGGACAAACGCTAATGTTCTCAAAACTCTTATTCCTGATGATTGTAGTGGTGACCTGGATGGAGCTAATCCAGACGCAATTATCTTTGGTCAAGATATTGCGACAACTGGAGGAGTTGATCAATCGGTTTTCCAAAAATTATATAATTGCTGGCTTACCCGTACGGAACAAACCCGGATCTGGAATTTGACCCTCCCGGTCATCGACTGTCCCGGGAATAACGTAACAATCTGTGAAGAAGTGAGAGGAGCCGTCAATCTCAATGTCGTCTGGATTCAGGAAAAAACTGATCCGCATTGTAATGATGCTCCTTCCATCATGTATTCTGCAGACGGACTGACGCTGCTCTGGGAAGCGCAGAAAAACGCCGATGGTACCTATGTAAGCGGCCAGACCCGTTGGGACAGCTTTGTAACTTTCTTCAATCTCCAGAACGTAGACGGAACGCCGGCACCCTTTGATCAGAAATCCATCTATTTCCTGCCCGACTGCACCCCTCATGAACCGACCGGCTTAAGCGGGGGCGAAAACTTCGGCATCCTGGCGGAAATCCCCGTGCTTGTTGAATAAGCCCTGGCGCAGCCAGAACCAAATAACCAGATAATCAGATAGACCAGATAGACCAGACAACGGAGATGAGATGACGGAAGATACGCTTTTTGCCAAAATCGAAACTAAAGGCAAGTCTCTTGCAAAGCAGCTCGAACGGGTTCTTCGCGAGTTCGAGGAAATAAAACTGCAGGAACCGGGCGATCTCAGCTCGCCGGATCTTTTCATTCTCGACGTGGGAGAAGATCCCGAAGGCGAACTGGACCGCTTCCGACCGCTTCTTCAATCATCGTTGAAAAATGAGGTCTTCATTACGTCGGCTGTTTCCGAATCGCAGATCATCCTCATGGCCATGCGGGCGGGGGCGAAGGAGTTTCTGCCCCAGCCGATCGATGAAGAAGACTTCAAGCATGCGATTGCCGGTTTTATCGCCCGCCGCGAGCAGGCCTGCACCGGCGAAGAAGTTGGAAGGGGCCGTATAATAAACGTCATGGGCGGCAAGGGAGGTGCGGGGGCGACCACGATAGCCGTAAATCTCGCCCTTGCAGTGGCCATGCGTGATTCGCTTTCGAAAGTGGTGCTATTCGACATGCACAAACGGCTGGGAGAGATCCCCGTCTTCCTTTCCTTCAAGCCTGCCTTCGACTGGAGCGAGATCACGAAGGACATCGACCGGCTCGACGATACCTTTCTGATGAACATCCTTTACAAGCATTCCTCGGGGGCCTATGTGCTTCCGGCGCCGGCGCGTATGAACAATTACATGCCCCTTATGCCCGATACGCTGGACCTTCTCATGGACAAGATGCAGAGGCTCTTCGACATCGTTGTGGTCGACAGCGGAAATCCCCTGGAAGACACCGCCTGCAAGCTCTTCGAGCGGGCCTGGACGAATCTTATGATCTCGACGCCGAGCATGCCCTACGTGGTCACGGCTGGAAGAATCCTTGCATCGCTGAAATCCGCAGGATACCGGAGCGATTCGGCCAAGATAGTCGTGAACCGGATCACCAAGCATCCGGAAGTGCCGCTTTCCGATGTGGAAACATATCTTTCGGCCCCGATCTTCTGGTCGGTGCCGAATGATTACAAGACCGTGAGCGCCTCCATCAATCGCGGCGCGGCCATCGTCCAGGAGGCCGCCAAGAGCGCCGTTGCAAAAAATATACAGGGACTCGCCGATGCGCTTCTCCACGGAGAAAAGAAGCGGAAGAAAAAGTGGCTTTTTAAATAACCGAGGCACGCCTCGAAGGGGGAAATAATGAGTGTAGCCGAGCAAAGACAGATACGGCCGGGCGCAGCGATCAGAGGCCGCATGCCCGAAGAATATTTCGAGCTGAAGAGCAGGATCCACAGCAGGCTTCTGGACATGATGGATCTCTCCATTCTGGATACCCTCGATCCCTCAAGCATGAAGCCACAGATCCGGGTCCTTGTGGAAAAAATACTCTCCGAAAGCCGCAGCAAGGATGTGCCGCTCAACATGAATGAACGGGAGCGCCTCCTCAAGGAGATCCAGGACGAGGTCCTCGGCCTGGGGCCTCTGGAGCCCTATCTTCAGGACCCCACTGTTTCCGACGTGCTCGTCAATACCTACAAGCGCATCTATGTGGAACGGTACGGAAAACTCGAACTGACCGACTCCCGCTTCAAGGACGACGAGCACCTCATGAAAATCATCTACAAGATCGTCTCCGCCGTGGGGAGAAGGATCGACGAGTCCTCACCCAAGGTCGACGCCCGCCTTGATGACGGATCGCGGGTCAATGTTATCATACCGCCCCTCGCCTTGGACGGTCCGATACTTTCCATCCGCCGTTTCGCCGTCGATCCGCTGGAGATGGATGATCTTCTCAATTTCGGGACCCTGATTCCCGAAATCGGGGAGATACTGAAAGGCATCGTGAAATCGCGGCTCAACATCCTCATCTCGGGGGGAACCGGCAGCGGCAAAACCACGCTCCTCAACGTATTGTCGCGTTTCATCCCCGCTGACGAGCGCATCGTCACCATCGAGGACACAGCGGAATTGCAGCTCAAGCAGGACCATGTGATCCGCCTCGAAACCCGGCCGCCCAACATCGAGGGAAAGGGGGAAGTCACCCAGCGGGACCTCGTAAAAAACACACTGAGAATGCGACCCGACAGGATCATCGTCGGCGAAGTGCGCGGCGAGGAGGCCTTCGACATGCTCCAGGCGATGAACACGGGCCACGACGGCTCCCTCACCACGATTCACGCGAATTCCCCCCGGGACGCCCTCATCCGGCTTGAGAGCATGGTGGCCATGGCGGGGCTGGATATTCCAACGGAGTTCCTCAGGCGCTACATCGCCTCGGCCCTCAATATCATCGTGCACCTGGCCCGCTTGGCCGACGGAACCAGAAAGCTGATGAGCCTTCAGGAGATTACCGGTATGGAGGGAAACATCGTCACAACCCAGGAGATATTCTCCTTCCGCCAGACCAGCATCGATGCCGCCGGCCGCATCCACGGCCGCTTTGTCGTGCACGGCGTGCGCCCCAAGTTTATCGAACGGTTCAAGATCTCCGGCGTCTCCGTGCCTTATGATTTCTTCGATCCATCGAAAACCGTGATTATTTAAAAAGGGGGCTTCAATGATCAAATTCGTCATCGCGGCAGGGATTTTCGTTACGGCGGCATTCGTCATCGAAATGTTCGTCTATGCCTATGACATCCTGCGCAACCCCGACCGATCGCTTATCAGAAAACGACTGCGTCTTCTCGCTGCCGATCACGCAGGGGATATCCCCGATATCGAAGCGAAGCGGGTTCTGAGCGACGTTCCTGCACTGAACAGGTTTTTGCCTCATATTCCGGGAATCCGCTCTCTGGAGCTTCTCTTGAGACAGGCGAAGGCCGATTATTCGCCGGGATTTTTCATTCTTTTTGTGGCCGTCCTCTTCATGGTCGGCCTTCTCGCCGGGAACTTTCTCCTGAAACAGGATTTTTACGCCCTTCTTCTTGGCCTGGCCATGGGGGCGTTCCCCGTCATATCGGTCATAAGAAGGAAAAAGAGGCGCATGGCCCAATTCACGGAGCAGCTTCCCGAGGCCCTCGATCTCATTGCCCGGGCGCTGCGGGCGGGGCACTCCTTCACCAGCGGGCTCAAGCTCGCGGCCGACGAATTCAAGGATCCCCTGGGACCGGAATTTCAGGAAACGCTGGACGAGATCAACTACGGCGCCGGCGTCTCCGATGCCCTGCGCGACCTCGCCGCCCGGGTCGACTGCGGCGAACTTAAGTATTTCACCATATCCGTAATTTTGCAGCGGGAAACGGGCGGCAATTTGGCAGAGATCATTGAAAATATCGCTTCCCTTATACGGGAACGCTTCAAGTTGAAAGGGAAAATACGCACATTGACGGCGGAAGGGCGGCTCTCAGCGTTCATTCTGGTGGGACTGCCTTTTTTTCTGGTGGTTGCCATCAGATTATTAAATCCCGATTACGTCAACCTGCTTTTCACTGAACCCTCAGGAAAGGCGATGGTGGTTGCGGCCTTGATTCTCCTGGTTGTAGGGATCTTTATCATACGGAGAATTGTGAACAAGAATGTGTATTAAAGGTTATGGGTTAGAGGTCAGTGCACTACATAGTCTTTCAGCGTAATGTTTTAAGCCTGTGTGCCAAAATACCTTCTGCCTTCAGCCTAAATCATTAAATAAAAGAAAGGAGTTCCCATGTTTTCACTTCCTGAGGAGCATCTGCCTTTTGCGTTGGCCTTGCTGAACTTTCTTATTTTCTTTTTTCTCTTCATTACAGTGGCACGAATTTTTCAGCGGCTTTCCAAAACACGCAGACTGATGGAGAAGATCCGATATGAAGATTCTTTTATCCCCGAATCGAGCGTTCGTGAATCCAACCCCCCCGAAAAAAAAGGAAGAACGCGATTCAAGATAATGAATGTTCTCGGCAATTTCGGCTCACATTTTATTTCATCGGATTCTGAAGAGTATTCCGGCCTCCGTCTCAGATTTTTAAGGGCGGGCCTGCACCATGTCAATATGCCGTCAATTTTCTATGCTTCGAAGCTCATATCTGCTATTTGCCTTCCTATTGCCTTTCTCGCTCTAAATCTTGTTCACCCGATTATCCTCAATGTGCGATCCCTCGCCATTGTTATGGTCATTCTGGCCGTTGCTGCATATTATTTGCCCGTTCTCCTGCTTTCTATCCGCAGAACTCGCCGCAAGAGAAAGCTGATTCGGGGACTCCCCGACGCCCTCGATCTTCTTGTGGTCTCAGTTGAGGCCGGCCTGGGACTCGATGCAGCCATCAATATCGTCAGAACGGAGATGGCGGGCTATAACAAACCCATCAGCGAGGAGTTCAAATATCTGAACCTCGAAATTCGGATGGGGCAGCCTCGCCAACTCGCATTACGCCATCTGGCAATGAGGGCTGATATTGAAGAAATGACCATCCTCGTCACCACACTCATTCAGACGGAAAAATTCGGCACCAGCATCGCACGCGCACTTAGAGTCTGTTCCGACGGCGCCCGCACAAAATATCAGCAGGCGGCGGAAGAAGCCGCTGCCAAGATGCCGGTGAAACTCGTGTTTCCGCTTATCGCCTGTATCTTCCCCGCACTATTCGTGATTACTCTTGGGCCTGCTATAATTAAGATAATTAAAGTGCTCATACCTCTATTAAGGCAAAATGTTGGACAAGGTTTGTGAAATGGGAGATTCTTTGACTAATCATTCCGTATCGATTGACATCGAATCAAAAGGCTCATTTTTTTTAGAAGAAATTTGTAAATTTTTAAAAATTTTAAAACAATCATTCCGTGTTCATTTTCTATTAATACTATTGATTGGCTGCTATTTCCTCATATATATTTCTGCTCGCAAAAGCATAGAAATGGATGGGCGAACTATTACATTACAATCAGCAAAACCTCTGTTAGTGTTTACATTGCACTATCTTAATTTTATTATCTGCGGACGTACTTTCTATATTATATTTTTCATACGACCGAAAAGGTTGTTAAAATTCATTTTCACTGATTTTATGAAAAACTCTCTTCTGTCAATTCGTCTTGCAATGGCGCTGCCAATCTTTCTGATTATTCCATTATTTATAGCATTATTTTGCGTATTCAAACCCATGATCCCCTTCTGGGTTCCATATTCCTGGGATGCTTTTTTTACTCACCTGGACTCAATTCTTCACGGTGGCGTTCAACCGTGGCAATTGTTGCATCCTCTATTGGGATACCCTTTTATAACCGTTACGATTAACTTTTTTTACATTCTCTGGTTTTTTATTATGTATGGGGTACTTCTATGGCAGGTCTTCAGTTTGCGTGATATTCGACTCCGCCAGCAATTTCTCTTTACATTTTTAGCTTCATGGATAATTCTCGGTACCGGTGCGGCCATTTTATTTTCTTCGGCGGGTCCCTGTTATTATGGCCGTATAACCGGTCTAAGTGATCCTTTCATGCCGCTTATGAGTTATCTTCAGGCCGCAAATGAAATTGTCCCGATTAGCGCTCTTCATACTCAAGAAATGTTATGGTCCGGTTTTCTGAACAGTAAAATCTGTTTAGGCAGCGGCATAAGCGCAATGCCAAGCTTGCACGTCTCCATGGCGTTTCTCTTTACTCTTGTTGGATGGAGAACCCGGCGCGTGCTGGGAATCGTCTTTACAGCCTATGCTTTTATTATTTTAATAGGATCGGTGCATTTGGGTTGGCATTACGCGGTCGATGGCTATGTCGCAATTATCGGAACATGGATCATCTGGAAAGCTGTCGGTTTCTTATTAAATCGATATCCATTCCTCTGGGAAGGTCATTTCAATCCTTAATGGGGCATCCACTTTTTTTCATACCTCTCCTTGTCCGTCTAACTTGACTCGTTGTTTGCTAAACAATTGGGGGCACATTGTGAATATAGATATAAAGCACGTGCGGTCTGTCACTCTGTAAGCCATTTCGCCTTCATTAAATGTGCATCTTCGCCGTTTTTAAAGCAAGGTCCTTATCTTTCGTAAAGAACTGCCATATCGGCTTGCCGGTGTGAGGGCCATTCTCCTTTTCACGGCCGTAGCTGTAATACCAGTGATCAAATCGCTTCACTGCTGCGAAGGGATGATTACGGGTACACAGGACGCTGCAGGGGCGGATTTCCTGAAAGAACAGAGTCTCGTCCGCCTCTTCGTCATGGATCATTTCCTCGGGAACGGACAGCTCCGTAATATCAAGGCCCTGCCGTTCCTGTTCGTCGAGCCACTCTGCGATTGCTGTCATGATTGACTCCATTCACTAAAATTTATTTTTTTTCCCTCAACTCGTAGTGTATAAGAGATGGCTTTTAAACGAAATTCCGCGCGCCCTACGGGAAAATATCGGTAATAGCTCTGAAAGCCTGCGACAGTTAAAGTATAGGAAAAGCGAATGCAGCCTGTCAATAAAATAATAAAATCGGCTTTTTCCGATTAATACGTTATATCCCTGAGCCAAAATTGATTATGTTTTTGTGTCACTTTCAAGAAAACCGAGCTCTCTTTTCGCCATTCCGTACCCGATGCGAAATCTGGCAATTTTTACTTTCTGCTATTCCCTAATGACGGAGGAAAAAATGTAATTTTCTTTCTCGATTTTGATCAAATATCCTCTTGACTTTTACAAGCTCGCATTTCTATACTCAAAGCCCAATTATGTTGGCTGCATTCTCTTAACTGCTGCGGATTGTCATCATCCTCAAAAGTTTGTCACATGAATGTATGATCGCCTGGGGTGAGAGTGCGCATCGATCACAACCCTTATATTTACAGGATTTATGTCAGGGGTTCTGCTTCAGCAGGACTTATAAGATAATTTATTTCAGCGAAATAGATACACGCAAAGGAGGAAAAAAATTAATGACATTCGCAAGAGAAGTTGTACTCGTTGATTATTTGAGATCTCCCTTTTCACGGTCACGCCCAAAGGACCCGGATAAAGATTTGCTGAACAGCTGGCGTATGGATAAACTTGCAGGTATTCTGGTTAACGAAATCATCAAAAGAAAAAACATAAATCCCGAAGAAATTGATGAATTCATCGTCGGAACAGCCAATCCCGTTCTTGAAACTTACACTGGCGGCGGTCGTCTTCCGCTGGTTTTAGCCAAATTGCCTGTTTCAATCGCTGCCCAACAGATCGATACGGCTTGCGGTTCCTCTTTTAACGGCGTACGAACGGCGGCCATGAGTATTGCGAGCGGCTACGCCGACATCATCTTTGTCGTTGGTGTTGAACATATGACCCATGTTCCCATGGATGGAGGGGGTGCCATCAAGCCCCCTACGGAAATATGGACCAGCCCTGAATATGAATATCTCGATCCTCCCAACATCCTGAGCATGGGGCTTACGGCTGAGAAACTTCTGCGCAAGACAGACTTTACAAAAGAGGATATGGATCAGTTTGCCGTCGGGTCTCATCAAAAAGCTGCCGCAGCACAAAAAGAGGGGTATTTCAAGGGTGAAATTCACCCAGTGGAAGTGACACTGCCGGATGGGTCAAAGAAAATTTTTGACTATGACGCCTGTGTGCGGCCGGATACGAATATGGAAACACTTGCAACCCTCAAACCGGCATATAAAGAGGGGGGAAAAATAACCGCCGGGAATTCCTCTCCCATGAATGCCGGTGCAACCTGTGTGCTGCTTATGTCCCGTGAGAGGGCCGGCCAGTTAGGCCTGAAACCTATGGCCAGTTTTATTTCCTTCGGTGTTGCAGGAGTTGAACCGTCTATCATGGGTGAAGGTCCTGTACCGGCAACAAAAAAAGCGATGAAGAATGCCGGGATGAAAATCGAAGATATGGATTGTTTTGAAATCAACGAGGCGTTCAGCATTGTTCCCATGTATGCAATGCAACAACTTGGCATAGACCCGAACAAGGTGAACCTTAAAGGCGGAGCATTGGCGATCGGGCACCCCCTTGGTGCATCCGGTGTCCGTCTGATCGGAACGCTCGCGAGAATACTTGAAGAAAAAGGGGGCACCTACGGTTCTGCCAGCATGTGCTGCGGAATGGGCCAAGGAGTGGCCTGCATACTTAAGCGAGATTAAGTAATAAACCGGAGCTGCGAGCGCCCTTTCATCCAGCTCCGGTTCTTTTTCTATTGCACAACGTGCGCACGGTTGCAACAGATCTGAATATTCCGAATAACTCCAAAACGACACTACAGAGGAGGCTCTTCAAAAAAGGAAATCAACGTCCCTTCCAGTGTGGGGGCCTCTTTTCTGCAAATGCTTTCGGACCTTCAATCAGGTCCTCTGAATTTCTCAATATTTCCATTCCCGGGAATATATGAGTGACTGCCTTCTCCAGCGGCATATCGAGTCCCTTGACGGCGGCTTCTTTACTCGCGCGAATTGACAGAGGGGCACCCTTTAGAATTTCAGCAGCCCATTTTTCGGCTGTAGACATTAACTCAGTCCGGGAAACTACCTCATTGACAATTCCACATTGAAAAGCTTCTTGTGCCGTAAGGCGCTTCGAAGTCATGATCATCCCCATTGCCAGATGATATGGGATCTGACGCGGCAACCGATGAACGCCTCCCGCACCGGCCATAAGTCCTACTCTCGGTTCAGGCAAGCCGAATGTTGCATTCTCGGATGCAATAATGATATCGCAGGCAAGTGCGATTTCAAATCCGCCTCCCAATGCAAGGCCATTGACAGCGGCAATAAAAGGCTTGAAACAGTCGAAACGCGCCGTATTGCCTGCCAAACCGCCTTTGATATCTTCATAGGCTTTTTGAACGGCTTCACCGCCATGTTCTGCTTGATATTTCAGATCATTGCCTGCCGAAAATGCTTTGTCGCCCGCCCCTGTAATAATACAAATCCACGCATCGGGGTCATTATCAAATTCGTTGAATGCATGTGACATTTCCCTGCTGGTGGGTGGACTGATACTGTTCATGACGTCGGGACGGTTTATTGTAAGTATTGTAATATGGTCTTTCTTTTCAACCTTGATTAATTCATAGTTCATATCTATCTCCTGGATACGGTTATCGAATCTCCATTATAGAAAGCTGGTCTGCCTTTCCACTGCAAACCTTTTGGCGGCATATTCTCTCTTTTTGCGCGTCATACCTACTGCTTTTGAATATCAGTTTCAAAAGACAGGTTGATAGTCTGAAAAACTCACTGCAAAAGATGGTTGTGCAAAAAGAGCCAAAGGCAAGGCGACAAGAATCCTGAGACCTGCTAAGCAGTGACGAAGAATGAAGCGCAATGCCTTTTCACTAATTCGTTACAGTTGAATATCCCCTTTTTTCAAGGTTTCAGTTGGCAAAAACCACTTAATGCCAAGTTTGTTTGAAATAGCCTCACATCTTTCGGCAACTTTCTGCCAGCCCATATCCTTGGCAAGAGTGAATGGCCCGAACGCATTTCCACCACCGTAAATCATTGCTTTATCTATTTCGGCTGCGCTTACGGCAACACCCGCTTCAAGGAGTTTTGTTCCTTCATTAACCTGAAGACACACAACGTCCATGACATCAAAATTCGGATCGGCTTTACTCATATCAATTACAGGCCTCGCCCCGCCGGGCCACTTATAAATACCCTCTCCGGTTTTTTTACCGAGTTTTCCAGCTTCGTTGAGTTTTTTCAGCCATCCGCTCGGTTTGAATTCGGGCGACAGATTGGCCCGGCTGTATTCCATTCCATTCAGATTAATGTCAAGACCTGTATAATCCATCAGTTCATAAGGACCCATAGGCGCACCGGTCGATCTTATTTTCGCATCGACCGCTTCAGGATCCACAAAACCTTTATCATATAGTTCAGCCATGTATAAACCGACCGGAGCATTTACTCTGTTGAAAATGAATCCGGGAGTATCCTTTTCCACGCGCACGGGAACCATGGCACCTCTGAAATTATTCAATCCCTCGATGAACTCGTAACAGATATTCATCGTATCATCCGACGTCGTGTCGCCGCGGATGACTTCCACCAGCTTCATCATGGCCGGCGGATTGAAAAAATGAATCCCGGCAACCTGATCCGGCCTGCCGGTTGCTTCAGCCATCCCGGTAATACTCATACTGGATGTGTTGGAAGCCAGAATCGCGTCTTTCGGTGCATACCCGTCTGCTTCCCTGAATATTTTTTTCTTGAGATCGAGCACTTCAGGAGCAGCTTCAATCATAAGATCAATATCACTCACAGCCTCTTTGAGTGACGTATAACAATGGATGCTGCCGATGATCTGATTAAAATCATCCTGCGACATTTTCTGCTTGGCTACCTGCTTTTCCAGACTTTGGGTTATCTTGCGTTTTCCATTGTCTACAAATTCCTGCGTAATGTCGTAGAGATTAATGGTGCAACCCGACATGGCGCAAACCTCTGCAATGCCATGACCCATATCGCCCGCTCCAATAACCGCTATCTTCTTGATATCCGATTGTTTCATAGGTGACTCCTTTCCGATTTATTGAAGAAATGATGTAAAAAAGCCATAATAATACCGTAACTCATTGTATTTTGACGCGGAGTATATGAAGAAGGAGTTTATGTGTCAAGAATATCTTGGCCTCATGAAAGCCGATTATCCTTTCATACTACAAAAATGGAAACGTACACTCTCATTCCTGTTTTTTCTTCAGGTTGATCGATTATATCAACACAAGGGATTACAGAATTCTATCTGTAATCCCTTATTCTTTGCACTGCCGGCAAAAATACGTTATTACTTTCTCAATTCGGCGGGGCTCTTATAAAAATCCGGACTTCCGTTTACTCCCGGGAAAGGCTTCGACAACAATACTATTTCGCCTCCTTTCTGATACTGACCCATATCTATGCGGAGCCCTCTTTCAGCCCAATTTATCGGATTTCTCGGGTCCAGCATTACGGCAGAATGGAAAAAAGGCGGAATTTTTTCCATTTGATAGCGAAGAACTCCCACAGGGCCTTTAATCTCCGTCTCTTCCATAGCTTTAATCAACGCATCGATATCCTCTGTTCCACCAGCTTTTTCTATGGCTTTTTTTATGAAGAAAATATCAGGATAGGCGCTGAAC
>Ga0172382_10000415_pt1 | contig 80371 bp, 84 predicted proteins | sample Leawel138RmetaG_FD_122245 | JGI IMG/M metagenome (GOLD analysis project Ga0172382, IMG submission 122245) | Leachate microbial communities from a municipal landfill in Southern Ontario, Canada - Leachate well 138R metaG | ecosystem: Engineered > Solid waste > Landfill > Unclassified | place...
AAAGGAGTGGGTATGCGCTGGAGTGAGGAAGGGTTCAACCATCTACTTCACCTACGTTTGGATTGGGTAAACGGAAGATTTGATGACCAACTCTTCTCCCCCCAATAACTAAATACGCCCGGTTGGATGCAGCGAGTACCATCAGTTCACTAACGGAATCCCGAGGAATATCATCGGGATCAAACACGACCGGAACCTTAATTTTACTATGTGGCGGAACTTGTACAAGCACAGGAACCCCCGACGCCGACACTTACCTGTAATCAAGCAACACGATCACAGCAAACCTAGTGCTCGTACCGGTCGGGTTGTTCAGATACATATTGAAGCGAATGCTTCCATGAGCATCTTGCTCTAGGATGGTAAACCCAGGTTCAGGTGCATCACTGTCATCCGAACCAAGAAACAGGAAGTTGCTCCAATTATCTGATTCCTCTAAAACGCAATCGATTGGCTGCGTGAAAACTACCTGCCGAGTAGCCCGTCAACTCGGCAGGTAGCGATTTGAAGCAATTCACAGCACGGATGAAATACTTTAAGAAAGTTAAGGGTTTCGCTTTTTGCTACGGCCGGCCTGGTGTGGGCAAATGACATGTATTCGTGCCTTCTCAAGCCAAATCAATGCGCAATTGTTTCATGTGGTCTATCTTGTTGTTTCTCCGATCTGATGGTGATGGACTTCAATTGCAACTTGTGTATCGGCCTTGGTCTTGCGCCGAAGAACAAGAAGGTGAACATGTTTCATAGCCTCCGGGACCATATCGTTAACCTCATATGTCATAAAAGCCAGACCCCATTCATTATTTTGGATGAGGGCCAGTTTCTGGGTGGGGCCATTTTGAATGAATTACGGATGCTCTTCAACTTCCAGATGGACTCTTAAAACTATGCCATGGTTCTTTTGTGCGGACAGCCGTTGATCCTAAACCAAATCAACCTGCAGCATGTTCACGAACCACTTCGGCAAAGGATAGTGGTACATCACAAGTTTAGGGGTTTGGAACCCGGCGAAATTGAGGAGTTTTTAACCGCTCTACTTATGTTAGGCACCACATTATTTGAGACAAAAACTGCATGATTCAAGCACATTAAATGCCATACTCGGAGTAAGACCTAAGTCGTTTAGACGCGGGTCTTTTTTTGTTTGCTGGACAAGGAATAACGAGATAGAGTGCGGAATTACTAGCAAATTGGAATCGGAGCATGGGGCACCGCGGAAAAAGACAAAAAGACGTTGGCTACGCTATCTTTTTCCGCCACAAGACCCCACTCCCCTAAGGGAGATGATACATCTTGAAAATACCAAATATAAAAGGCCAGGTCAAGTACTACGAGGATGAAAAATTCAGCCAGATACGGAACAAGAAGTGCATCTGCTGTGGTATCCCTATGTATAGGCACGGTACGTACAAGCGTTTCGCTGCTATCGGAGGGAAAAAGGTAAGAGTGCTTGTCGCGCGGTTCTATTGTCGTGTTTGCAAAAAGAAGTGTTCCGCTTTACCCAGCTTTCTTCGTGCTTACAGTATTATACCGGAAGTGGTAGTGGAATTCGTCCGAGAGCAATACCAGCGATATGGCCAATCAATTAGGTCTTTGGCGAGGGAACTGGGGTTTGCTAGAACCACGATCCGATGATTTGTGCGCGTTTAGAGTTGACCTGAATGGGACCGATGAACAGATTTAACTAACGCACCAGCCACCCATAGTCCCGTCTGCAATCAATGACATAATCCACGTATACAGTCTGATCTCTGATCTGATATAGAACTAGATACCATTTCTCCACAAACATCTTGTGGTACTTATTCGAAGGAATAAACTCCGCCTCGAAAAACGGAAAACGATCTGGCATTGTATACAAGGAACGAATGGCGTTCATAAGGTCAGTTCTCGTTTTATAGGCGGCTCTGGGACTTTTTTGTGCCAGAAAGCGAACATGGGCTGCTAACATCTGACGGGCACGGTCCGAGACAAGTATCCTATACTTAGGTTGTTTTTCCATGTTCCACCTCAGCAATAATGCTTCCTAGGTAATCATCTAGTTCGTCCGGTGTACTCCCCATACGACCCGCTAGACGATCTTCCTCAACGGCCAATAGCTCCTCCCTCAATCTTAGCATTTTCTCGCGTCTGCTAAACGCCTCTATATCCATAACCACAAGATCACCCACGCCGTTCTTCGTTAGATATACCGGTTCACCAGATGACTTACATAAAGCCGCAATTTCATTATAGTTCTGCCGGATGCTTGCGGATGGTCTAATCTGCATGGTATCAGCTCCTCATAGTAGTATTCTAACTATATTATACTCATTGTATGCCATGATATCAACCGGTACCCCACTGTACAGCTACCCCTCTTTGTCATTACTTTTACCCGTAAATCCTTTCTAATGTGCTATTCCAAAGGACGGGGGAACTGACCGCCACGGACTCTGAAATCATCCAGGGGAAAGTCTTGCGGACTACTACTACTGAAATGAATCCATAAGACTAGTATACCTCCTGTGCCTAGCAAGGTATCTGAATTGACCGGAATACGCATTTACAATACCTTATCCAAGGAAACCAAGGCCAAATATGATGAAAAGGCATTATGTGTTAGTGTCGGAAGTCCTCGTTACGGACCAGTGAGGACGCTCTTGCTGGCTGCCGGAAGGTGCGGAACTCACGGAGTCAGTGCAAACCTGGCCTAATGGTCTAGATACGCCATTAGGTCGTCTGTTTGGTGACAGCGAGTTGTCCCCTGGGCAGTGGCAGAGGGTGGCCCTTGTTCGTGGTCTATGAGGGATGCGGCGACTACGGTTCTGGATGAACCCACTGTTTCACTGGACCCACTTATGGAGGCTGAGATCTTCCGCAAGTTCATGGATATAGGTGAGGGTAAGACCACCGTGATTGTCTCGCATAGAATCGATTCGGCAAGGCTTGCCGATCAGATCATGGTGCTTACTAAGGGTTAGATCGCTGAACAGGGTACGCGTACCGAGCTTTTCCACTAAAAGGGTAAGTACGCCAAACTGTATCATTTACAGGCCAGCTGGTACGTACTAGAACCTTTGGTGCAACACCATTGAGGGCGACTAGTTTTTACGGATATTGGGCCTGTCCAATGGTTATTAGGGCAATGCTTTACTCTTGTTTGGTGCGGTGCTCGGTGGAGCGGAATTCCACCTCTTCTTACTAAGTCGCTCCTTACATGATTCTCCAATCAAAAGCATCCTAACGACCTCTCGAACTCTGCGTTGCGAACGCAGCGCTCTAATCTGCCGCACCCTGGACAGGATTTGTCATTTGGCGCCATGACATGGGCACTTTCCGGAACTTGGATAGGAGAAGTTGCCGGGGACGTGGGCAAGCTAAAGGATAGACCACTGGGAACCTGCTAGGAGGAAGCCATGTCCAAGACCATTGATGAAGGGCTAATCTCAACTCTGATCCGTCGGCTGGAGAAATTGGCCACATCCATGGAAAAGGCTAGTGTTGCTGAGTACATAGAACTGTACCGTAATCCACGACGTATCATGTATCTTAACTTCGTTGCGGGAGTTGTGCGGGGTTTTGGAATTGCAGTCGGCTTTACGGTAGTGGGAGCGGTTTTTCTCCTGTTACTTACTCGTCTTGCTTCCTTAAATCTACCAGTGATCGGAGATTATATTGCGCAGCTTACTAAGATCGTCATGGAAAGACTAGCTACAGCACCGTAAAACAGGAGGTATCTGTCATGAATCAACTATCTCATGAGGAATTGATGAAACTAAAGAGTCAATTGGTTGCCTACCAACACCAACTGCAGAACAGAATTGCGGGAATTCAAGCCGGGCTAACACAGAGTATGACCCAATCGGTGGGTGAGCTTTCTGCCTACGACCAACATACCTCGGATTTAGGAGCAGAAATGTTTGAACGGAGTAAGGATTTAGGACTAAAGGATAACCTAAACGTGCTTGCCGGAAAGGTGCAAGATGCCCTAGAGGCCATAGAAGAGGGTTCCTATGGGGTTTGTGATGGTTGCGGTCAACCGATTGATTCCGATCGGCTCCGGGCCATTCCCTATACTACCTTGTGTTATGGGTGCAGTGAGAGATTGCCCGATGGAGACAGACGTCCTGTAGAGGAGGAAGTGCTAAAACCTCCCTTCGGGAGAAGTTTCAAGGATGGACAAGACTATACTGGGTACGATGGAGAAGACGCCTGGCAAGAGCTTGCCCGGTGGGGTAATGCCAACTCGCCCCAGGATGTACCCCCAGCGGTAGATGTCAGTCAGGCCTATGTAGATGCTGACGAACTCCAAGGTATAGTGGAAGAAGTCGAAGGACTAAGCAGAAGGCCCCAGCATTGAATAAGCTAGGAATATGTGCTAAAATATTTTAGGCCTGTACTGGCTATTCCAACATTGTTTGGGCATCTTCACCGAAATTACTTTGCCGGGGGTAGGGGATATGCTATATGCGGTTATTGGGGCAATGGTAGTCATTTTGGATCAGGTGACTAAGCTTTTGGTGCAGTCCAAGATGCATGTGGGGCAGTCCATCAAAGTGCTCCACCCGGTACTATATTTTACCTATGTGAAGAATCCAGGAGCAGCCTTTGGTATTTTCCCCGCTGGCTCCTTTTTATTTGTGATTATTACCTTCGTGGTCCTTGCAGGCGTCCTTTGGTATCTATACCGAGCCCGACCTAAAGATCCGCGTCTTCTCTGGGGGATTGTTTTTTGTGCCAGCGGTGCTTTGGGAAACGTGATTGATCGTCTGCGAATTGGCAAAGTAGTAGATTTCATTGATGTCCGGATTTGGCCAATTTTCAATGTCGCAGACATGGCGATTGTTCTCGGGGTTATTCTTGTACTCCTATATACCTTAAAGCAGCCTAGCAGTAAGGCTACTGTAGAATGAACGGTGGTGAGACGGTAATTTGCACGATCTTGATCCTGCGGTAATGATTGTTTCTACTTCAGACAGCAACAAACAGCGTCTGGATATTTTTTTGACCAGGCACCCCCAAATTCCGTCTCGTTCCGTGGCACGGCGGCTGATCGATGAAGGCAAAGTGTTAGTCAACGGCGCAGTTTGCAAACCGAGTTACCGAACGAGTTACGGGGACCAGGTGGAAGTGTACATTCCCCGGGCCCGGGTGGTGGAGTTAGAGCCCCAAGATATCCCATTGGATATTATCTATGAAGATGAGGATTTGTTGCTAGTTAACAAACCAGCAGGGATGGTGGTACACCCAGCTCCGGGTAATGAGACGGGGACTTTAGTAAATGCTTTGTTGGCCCACTGCCAAGAGCTATCGCAAATAGGTGGTATAAAACGCCCAGGGATCGTACATCGTCTGGATAAAGACACCTCGGGACTCTTGATTGTGGCCAAGAACGATAGGGCCCATATGGGCCTGGCGGAGCAGATGAAGTTGCGCACAGTACGCCGTGTGTATTGGGCATTGGTGCAAGGACAGGTCAGTTTAGATCAAGGGAAGATCGAAGCACCCATTGGACGACACTTCCTTGATCGCAGGAAGATGGCAGTAAGGTATGCCGGGGGACGAAACGCGATTACATACTATTACGTTAAAGAACGATTCTGTCATTTTACCCGGATAGATGCGCAGATCATCACCGGACGGACCCACCAAATCCGCGTGCACCTGGCCTTCATCAACCATCCCATCGTGGGGGATACAAAGTACGGTGGAGGGGTGTTTAATTTGGGCCTGCAAAGGCAGGCGCTCCATGCAGCTGAACTTGAGTTTACCCATCCCTGTACGGGAAAACTGCTGCGGTTTAATGCTCCCTTACCCGAGGATCTTAAGGGTGTGATGGGGATTTTGCGCGGGCCAAGGTCAAAGGAGGAGCAAGGATGTTAAGATTTAAGAGACAAGTCTTAGATGAGAGGGAAATGGATCGGGTCTTAGATCGCATTACCCATCAGATCCTAGAGCGAAGCGGTGGGGTGGAGAATCTTGTGGTGATAGGGATTCGCACTCGGGGCGTGCCCTTAGCGAAGCGTTTAGTGCAAAAGCTGGAAGCTGTGGAGGAAAGAGAGGTTCCCTTCGGGATCCTAGACATTAACCTTTACCGTGATGATCTTTCCCTAGCATCGGCCCAGCCAGTTATTCGCACCACCGATGTGCCCTTCGATATTAATGGTAAAGTTGTAGTATTGGTGGATGATGTGCTGTTCACCGGTAGAACCGTGCGCTCAGCCCTTGATGCTCTAATTGATTTAGGTCGGCCTCGGGCAATCCAATTGGCCGTGCTTGTTGATCGGGGCCACCGGGAGCTACCGATTAGTGCTGACTTTGTAGGAAAAGAAGTACCGACTGCTAAAAATGAGGTTGTGAAGGTCTGCTTAGCCGAGATCGATGGTCAAGATGCGGTAAACTTGATGGAAAGATGCTGAAGGAGGGGTTGGTGTGGGATTACGCGGTAAGGATCTGCTCGGGTTACAACCTTTGACACCGGAGGAGATCCAGTTAATCTTAGAAACAGCCAAACCTTGCAAACAGATTCTAACCAGGGCTGTCAAGAAAACACCAGCCCTCCGAGGAAAGGTGGTCGCCAATCTGTTCTATGAACCTAGCACCCGGACTCGGAATTCCTTTGAGATGGCGGCAAAGGCCATGAGTGCCGATGTGATTAACGTGGCCGTGGCCCAAAGTAGTGTGCAAAAGGGAGAAAGCCTTCTTGACACAGCGAAAACGCTATGTGCCCTAGGAACAGACGTGATCATTTTGCGCCATTATGCGGCGGGTTCTTCCACTTTTTTGGCCCGGGAGGTGGATGTTAGTGTGATCAATGCCGGAGATGGCTGGCACGAACATCCTACCCAAGCCCTACTGGACCTATTTACGATTCAGGAACACAAGAAGCAGATTGAAGGCCTGCGGGTTCTAATCATCGGGGACATTTTACATAGTCGGGTGGCCCGATCAAATATTTGGGGGTTGTCTAAGCTGGGTGCTGATGTTTTTATAGCTGGTCCGCCCACCCTGATCCCTGCGGATATTGGAAAACTAGGTGTTAAGGTCGTCTATGATTTGGACAAGTTCTTGCCTAGTATGGATGTAGTTAACCTGCTCCGGGTACAAAAGGAGCGGCATCATCGGGTGGCCTTTCCGTCTATACGGGATTATGTCAGTACCTTTGGCCTACACCGGGAACGTCTAGATTTCTTGCGTGATGATTGCTTGATTTTGCATCCCGGACCAACTAATCTGGGGGTAGAACTGAGTCCTGTTGTGGCAGACGACCCCCGGGCAGTGATTACCGAGCAGGTTACCAATGGTGTAGCGGTACGTATGGCCCTTTTGTATTTGCTTTTGGCGGGAGGTAGAATAGATGAGCCTGTTGATTAAAAACGCCTTGGTCATTGACCCGATTACAAATCTGGATCGGGTTTTGCTAGACATTTACATTGAGGATCAACAGATTGTGCAGATTGCACCTAGGATTGAGGAAATACCCGGGATGGAGGTATATGATGCTCATGGTCTTTGGGCGGCACCGGGGCTTGTGGATATCCATGTGCATCTGCGTCAGCCCGGGCGAGAGGATAAGGAGACCGTAAGAACCGGTACCTTGGCCGCAGCGGCGGGTGGGTTTGCTGCTGTTGCCTGTATGCCTAACACTCACCCAGTTCTTGACGGGGAGACCGTCTTAGGGTTTTTGCAGCAGGTTATTCAACAAGACGCCGTGGTTGATGTATACCCGATTGGTGCTATTAGCAAGGGACTCCAAGGTGAGGAACTAGCAGAGCTTACGGAGATGGCTAAAGCCGGTGTTCGGGCCTTCTCCGATGATGGACATTGTGTTAACGATGGTTTCTTGATGCGCCAGGCGCTGGAATATGCCAAAATGCTAGATGTGCCCTTGATCTGTCATGCGGAGGATGCGAAACTAGCCGATGGTGGAGTGATGCACGAGGGGTATTGGTCTACGGTATTGGGTTTACCACCCATTAGTCCCGTTGCGGAGGAAGCCATCATTGCCCGGGACTTGCTTTTGGCAGAGAAGATCGGCGCACGATTACATATTGCCCATGTGAGCACCGCAGGCTCTGTGGACTTACTCCGCTGGGGGAAGGCGCGCGGAATCAGAGTTACTGGAGAGGTGACCCCCCATCATTTGACCTTGACCGACGAGGCGGTCAGTACCTTTGATACTAACACCAAGGTCAATCCGCCCTTACGATCTATTGAGGATGTACAGGCTGTACGTCGGGGACTGGCCGATGGGACTATTGATTGTATTGCATCGGACCACGCACCCCATACCAGAGAGGAGAAGGAGCAGGAGTACATTCATGCACCCTTCGGCCTGATTGGTCTGGAGACAACGGTACCGGTGGTGATGTCTGAACTGGTGGGTCGGGGACATTTGGCGCCGCTGCGGGCGGTTGAAGCCCTCTCGACGAAACCGGCCAGTATTTTAGGCTTGGAGCCCTTTTCCATTGCGCCGGGTAGGATTGCCAACATCACACTGATTGATCCTAACCTGGAGAAGACCGTAAAGCCCGATGAATTCTACAGCAAAAGCTGTAATACCCCCTTTGCCGACAAGAGACTAAAGGGCTGGCCCAAGGCTTTGATCTATCATGGACAGATAATTATGCGGGATGGTGTTGTGGGTGATTAGTTTCTCAGATCGTCTAGATCAGAAGATTACGGAAAAGCAAAGCCATGTGGTGGTGGGACTGGATCCCCGCTGGCACTTGATTCCTGAGTATCTTAAGCAGGAGGCAACCAAACAGTTTGGTCAAGGACCGGAAGCGATCAAGGAGGTCTTGTTCCAGTTCGGCTTGGGGATTATGGAAGCTGTGGCTGAGTATGCTGTGGCTATTAAACCCCAGTTTGCCTTTTTTGAACAGTTCGGTCCCTGGGGGATGCTCGCCTTGCAGGAGTTAGTCTTGGAGGCGGGAAAGCTCGGACTTCTGGTAATTGGTGATGGAAAGAGAAACGATATTGGTTCCACAGCAGAGGCCTATGCCAATGCCTACCTCGGGAAGGTAGACATCTTTGAACAGAAGACCCAAGTATGGTCTATGGACGCATTAACGGTTAACGCTTATCTTGGGGTAGATGGAGTACGCCCCTTTATTAATGTTGCCAAAGAACATGGTAACGGCCTATTTGTTCTGCTTAGAACCTCGAACCCCTCTGCCAGTGACTTTCAGGATCTCACCTGTGCCAAAGGAAAGGCCTATGAGGCGGTGGCAGCAAAGGTGGCAGAATGGGTGGTCGGGGAAGAAATGGGCCAATGCGGTTACAGTTTTATTGGTGTAGTGGTTGGGGCTACCTATCCTGATGATGCAAAGAGACTACGAGAGTTATTGCCCCATTGCATCTTTTTGGTGCCTGGATATGGAGCCCAGGGGGCCGGTGCTTTGGAGGTATTGCCCTGTTTTGATGAGAACGGGAAAGGTGCTGTGGTAAACTCAGCCCGGGATATCATTTTTGCTTATACGAAGCCTGCCTATGCTGAATATGGGGAGCGCAACTTTGCTGATGCGGCCCGCCAGGCAGCAAAAACTATGCGGGATGACTTACTACGGGTTGTGGGTTAAGTGGGGGATGAACTGATGCAAAGGGAATACTCAGGACTGCTTGTGGAAAATTACAAAGTGGCTGAAGACTGCCATCTGTTTACGATTGAAAGTAGAGATCTTAAAGATGCAGAACCGGGGCAGTTTATCCATGTATTGCCACGGGCAGGGCACCAAGTACCTGTATCGAGTGATCCCCTGCTACGGCGTCCAATTAGCATCTACGATATAGACGAGGAACAAAAGACCCTAAAGATCCTGTTTCGGGTGGTGGGAAGGGGAACCAAGGCTTTAAGTATGCTATCTCCTGGGGAACTCATTGATTTCCTTGGACCCATCGGTAGAGGTTTCGAACTCCCCACCACAGGGGGATGCGAACTGGCCCTTGTGGGAGGCGGAATCGGTTTGGCCCCATTATTTTTGTTGGCCCGTCGGTTGATCCAGGCCGGTCACCGGGTGCGGGCATTCTTTGGCTTTCGAAGCCAAGCCGATTGCATCGATGTAGGTCCCTTTAGTGAAATTGGCTGTGCTGTAGAGGTATTCACGGAAGATGGTTCCCTCGGTGTTCAAGGATTCCCCACGCAGGGGTTAGTCGAAGCCCTACCGGGTCTAGATGGCGTTTACGCCTGTGGTCCTGTGGGCATGTTGGCCGCGGTGGCACGATTTGCGAGGGACCTGCCTTGCCAAGTCTCCATGGAAGAACGAATGGGATGTGGGGTAGGTGCGTGCCTTGCCTGTGCCTGTAAAGTCAAAGGTCAAAAGGGCTATGTACGGGTATGTGTGGACGGTCCTGTATTTAATGCGGCCGAGATAGACTTTGATCACTTACTGGGAAAACAGCGTTGAAGGAGGGATGAACGGATGCATCCTTAAGGGGGCATCCGTTTGATTGCATGAAACCTGATTTGTCTATTCAGATCGGCGCGCTATCCTTGATTAATCCGGTAATGCCAGCATCGGGTACCTTTGGTAGTGGGCGGGAATATGGCCAATACTTCCCACTGGATCTTTTGGGGGCAATTGTGGTCAATGGGGTAACCTTAGAACCAAAGGAAGGTAATCGGCCGAGGCGGATCACCGAAACCCCCAGTGGGATGCTCAATGCTATCGGACTGCAAAATGCGGGTGTGACCTCCTTTATTGAAGAAGACCTTCCCTTTCTTAGAGAATGGGATGTACCGGTGGTTGTTAATATCTCGGGCAATACCGCAAGGGAGTATGGTCAGTTGGCCGAGATGCTCAGCGATGCAGCTGGGGTTGCGGGAATTGAAGTTAACATTTCCTGCCCCAACGTGAAGGCCGGGGGTATGGCCTTTGGCACCAGTGCCAGTATGGCAGCTGAAGTGACAGAGCTTGTGCGTAGATCCACTAAGCTGCCGGTTATTGTGAAACTATCGCCCAATGTAACCAGTGTGAAAGAGATTGCCCGAGCGGTGGAGGAAGCCGGTGCCGATGCCGTCTCTTTGATCAATACCCTCTTAGGGATGCAAATTGATCTTAAGTACCGCCGTCCAGTGCTGGGTAATACCATGGGGGGACTTTCCGGTCCGGCGGTTCGACCTATTGCAGTAAGGATGGTCTATGAGGTGTATAAAGAGCTCTCGATCCCGATTATTGGTATGGGAGGCATTGACAGTACCGAAGCAGCTCTGGAGATGATTTTGGCCGGGGCCAGTGCTGTTGCCGTTGGTACGGCGAATTTCGTAGATCCCTTCACTATGCCGAAGATTATTGCGGGTTTGGAGAAATACTTGCAAGATCACGGCATAGATAATATACGAGTGCTAATTGGTGCAGCACATCAAGAAGGGGGTTAGCAAAGTGAATCTAAAGGTATTTTTTCTTGCTTTTGGCACGCTTTTCCTAGCAGAGTTAGGGGACAAAACACAACTAGCGGTATTTACCCTTGCCGCCCAATACAAATCGCCCTGGCTCGTATTCGCCGGTGCTTCCCTAGGACTTTTGACGGTAACTCTAATTAGCACATTCATTGGGCAGACGATTGTCAGATACATTCCTGCAGCGTATATTCAATTGGCGGCAGGTATCTTGTTTGTGGTTTTGGGAGTCGGTATCCTCTTGGGTGCCGCCCGGGACATGTTCGCATAAGGGGGACTTACAGTGGGGATCGTATTCCAGATCTTTTGGATTATCATTGTCGTCTCTGCATTTTTACCGATGTTCAAGCAGCGCCGGCTGGAGAGGGCTCGGCTTACGCTGCATCGGTCCATCGAAAAGGAGCGGGGAAGTCGCCTAATTACTCTAATTCATCGTCAGGAGTCTATGAGCTTTCTGGGATTTGCCCTCCGACGGTTTATTGATATAGAGGACTCGGAGCAGATTCTGCGGGCGATTCGTTTTACCCCGGCCAATATGCCCATTGATTTAATACTACATACACCGGGCGGTTTAGTGTTGGCCTCGGAGCAAATTGCCAATGCCATCAAGCGTCACCCGGGGAAAGTAACGGTGTTTATTCCCCATTACGCCATGTCAGGGGGAGTGTTAATCGCCCTTGCTGCCGATGAAATTGTGGTGGATGAGAACGCAGTCCTTGGTCCCGTTGATCCACAAATAGGGAGTTACCCGGCAGCATCTGTGGTTAAGGTATTGGAGCAGAAGGACGTCAACAGGATTGACGATGAGACACTGATTCTCATTGACGTGGCGAAGAAGGCCCTATCCCAAGTAGAGCAAACGGTGTTTGATATCCTCAAGGATAAACTCGATGAAGGTAAGGCTAAAGAGCTAGCGGCCTTGCTTAGTCAAGGACACTGGACCCATGATTATACGTTGTCCTGCCAGAAGCTGCAGGAACTGGGCCTGAATGTCATCTGTGGGCTGCCCCGTCGTATCTATGAGCTGATGGATCTATATCCTCAGCCAGCGCAAAGAAGATCTTCGGTTGAGTACATCCCTGTCCCCTACCGGGGGGGAGAATCGGAGTCCGCTGAGGGTAACTCGGATAGTTTAAGAGTCTGGTATAAGTAATATACTTGGGTGAACGTTGGAGGGAGTAGGATGACAAAGGAAGTTTTAGTAGGGATTGTAATGGGATCCGACTCGGATCTGCCTGTGATGGCTGATGCCGCATCTTTTCTAGATGAGGTAGGGGTAGGCTATGAAATGCGGATTATCTCTGCCCATCGCACCCCGGATTTGGCCTTGGAGTATGCCAGGACTGCTGCAGAACGTGGTTTGAAGCTAATCATCGCTGGAGCGGGTAAAGCCGCCCATTTGGCGGGGGTCCTTGCAGCCTATACCCATCTACCAGTGATTGGTGTGCCAATCCTAAGCAGTACCCTGGCGGGGACTGATGCGTTGTATTCCATCGTACAGATGCCCACCGGCATTCCCGTGGCGTGCGTTGCCATTAACGGGGCAAAGAACGCGGCGATCTTAGCTTGTCAGATTCTTGGTACCGCTGATGATGTCATGGCGGCGACGGTAAAGAGGTTTAAGCGGGGGCTAGCCGATGAGGTCAGGGCCAAGGATCAGAAACTGCAAGAGCGGGGTTGGCGTGCCTACACCGAGTAAAGGGTTCTTGTAGCAGGGAATCTTTCCTGATTTGTGGAATGACTGTCCTAAAGTCTCGTTGAGGTGGTGGACTTAATGGACTCAGGAGATCTTTCCTTGTGGGTAGCCTTTGGCGCGGGAGTAGCCTCGTTTTTCTCACCCTGTGTCTTACCTTAGTACCAAGTTATCTAAGCTATTTGACCGGCTATTCAGCCGGGGAACTGGCCTACAGCAAGAAGCTTGATCAGCTCTTCACCAATGCAGTTGCTTTTGTGGTTGGGTTTAGCTTTGTCTTTACGCTCCTTGGTTTTCCCATGAGTTTCATTGGCCAGTGTTTGCTTGTTAACCTTGTGACTTTTCGTAAGGTGGCTGGGGTATTCATCGTTGTTTTTGGGTTGTATACTGCGGGGTGTTTCGGCTTCATCCCCTCCTTAAAGAGAGGCGGGCTGGCTATGTTTTAAAGGGTATGAGCATCTTCAACTCCTTTCCCCTGGGGGTGGCCTTCTCCTTTGGCTGGACTCCCTGTGTAGGTCCTATCCTTGGTTCTATTTTCATGTTTGCGGCGATGGGTGGGGCCATATCTAGAGGGGGACTTCTACCTATTCCTTTGGGCTGGCACTACCTTTCTTGGTTACGGCCCTAGGGGCTTCTTTTTTGCCACCCCATCTGCGCCGCTTTCATAAGCATCTAAGAACCGCAGAGATTGTCACGGGTGCTAGTGGGGATTTTGGTTTATACGGATTACTTTGCAATTCTATCAGCAGGATGAGAGGAAGATAGACTGTTGGAGCATGCGCTAGCGGTTAAGGGGATCGGTAAAAGCTATGAAAAGCGCCGGGTGGTGGATGATATATCCTTTGAGGTTTACCCCGGTGAGATCATGGCCTTGCTTGGACCTAACGGAGCAGGGAAGACGACGATCATCCGGATTATCATGGGCATTGTGGGCCCGGATGAGGGAGACATCGGCTTTAGTTTGGGTTCGGGGGAGCGCTCAAAAACTATTGTGAAGAGCAAGGTTGGATATATGCCCGAGGAACGGGGATTGTATCGGGAATCCAAAGTCATGGATGTTTTGGTGTTCTTAGCCGGTTTGAAAGGGGTACCGAAGAACCTAGCAAGGAAGAGGGCACAGAGTTGGTTAGCCCGCTTTGGACTTGAGGACTATGCCGATGCCAAGGTACAGGAATTATCCAAGGGTATGGCCCAACGGATCCAGTTTATCGCTACTGTGCTGCATGAACCGAGTTTGGTGGTACTAGATGAGCCTTTTTCTGGCTTAGATCCCGTGAGCCAGGACATTTTCCTGGAGGAGATCCGGCGCCTAGCCCAAGGGGGTACCGCTGTGCTCCTTTGCAGTCACCAGATGAACCTGGTGGAGGCGGTAAGTCATCGCATTTTCTTGATTAATCGAGGCCAAAAGGTTCTCTATGGTCCCTTACAGGATATTAAGGCCCAATATGGGAACTACCGGGTCAATATGGTGATAGAAGGCGATAACAGTCAGTTATTCCGGCATCCTTTGGTAGCGGAGCACGACCAGAAGGATAATCGGTTGATGTTGTTGCTGCAGGATGGTGTCGAGCCGGCTGAGTTTGTCTCAACTTTGGATCCGGACCTTCCCATTGAGGAGATGTCCATTTCCCGCATTTCCCTCCACGATATTTTCGTTAGGATCGCCAGTGGGGAGGCGGCAATATGAACGGTACCCGACAAATCATGATGTGGGAGATCATGCGGAACCTACGGAACAAGCAGTTTCTACTAGGACTGATTCTCACCCCTTTGATTATCGTTGTCTTTGCTGGGATTCCCCTGCTGATAGAGAAGCTGGAGAAGCCAGAGATCGATACCTATGTTGTTTTTGATGAACTAGGCCTTCTCGGTACCCTAGTGCAGTTGACGGAAAGCAGTAACATCGAAGTGAAGGGTTATGACGGGGAGGACTTGGCTGGCTATGCAGAGGAGATAAAGGCAAAGGGCTATTTTACCCTGACAGAGTCCTTCATCGAGACTGGTAGTGTGACAGTGCATATGGAAAAACCCCAGGGTATCGAGAAGCTACAAGCTCTATTGACTGCCCTGCTGCAAAATACCCGGATCCAGCAATCCGGAATAGACCCAAACTTGATCCAAAGATTAAGTGCTCCCTGTCAGGTGATCCCGGCTTATCCTAACGGTGATGCCGCAAAGCAGGCGCGGAACATGCTTGTATCGATGGTGCTTACGATACTGGTCGTTATCTTGATTCTCGCTACCGGTGGTATGCTTCTATATAGTGCCCTACAGGAAAAACGGGACCGGATGGCGGAGGTGGTACTATCCTCGATTAGTCCCTTGGAGCTGATGCAGGGAAAGATCCTTGGCAACTTCGTACTGGGAGTTATTCAGTTTGGTCTATGGTTACTCTTAGGTGTGGGAGTAGCCAAATTTGGCTTCCACTTCCCTGTGGAGGAGTATATCGTGTGGCAACAGCTTCCAGTACTACTTGTCTTTGGACTGCTTGGTTATCTGCTGTACGCGTCGCTTTTTGTTGGGTTGGGTGCCACCATGGAGGATGTGCAAAGTGCAGGTAGCCTGCAAGGTCTGGCCTTTGCCTTGCCTAGTATTGGAGCCATCTTTATTGGCCCAGTAATCCAAAATCCCGATGGAATGATTGCGACGATAGTAAGCTTGTTTCCCTTTACTAGTCCGTGGATTGTGATGATGCGTTCCGGTTTAACGGTGGTTCCCCTTTGGGAGCTGCTATTAAGTGCTGGGATTCTGTTGATTACCACCGTGCTCGTGATGTTCGCCGCGGCCAAGATCTTTCGTGTGGGGATGCTTATGTATGGGAAGACCGCCACTCCTAAAGAGATCTGGAAGTGGTTTAGATATGAATAGACACAGACTGCCGATACCATGGGGTTTTGCCGGAGTAGTTTTGTTTGACAAAACTAGTAGTGTTTGCTAAACTGAAGGCGCCAAAGCTGGTTAGAATTCCGGCTTCGGGAGAAGAATAACTATGAAAGTGCATCTAGGGTTCCGCCTGTTTTAGGGACTGTGACCGAGTGATGCAGGCATGCTTTTTTAATGCCACACCTTAGCGGGATAAAAACCCTGGCGGGCAGGTTTCATGGAAATAGACCGTGCCTGCCTTTTTTTATATTAATTTTGCTAAAGGCCAATCCAACATGGTGTTTGGTAGATGCTAGTACTAAGAGTTGCTCCGGGACAACCCCGGTAGCATTCCTTTGTATCACTTAAACTGATTTACCCAAGATAATGGAGTGAGGGATATGAGCAGTATTGACAATTCAAAAAAGCTAACTTACAAAGACTCCGGCGTTGATATCCATGCGGGGTATGAGACGGTACGTAGGATCAAGGTCCATGCTAAATCAACCTATGGTCCTGAAGTGCTGAATGACCTTGGCTCCTTTGGTGGTCTGTTTGCCTTTGACCAAGGCAAGTTTGAGGAGCCTGTATTGGTATCAGGTACCGATGGGGTGGGTACAAAGCTTAAGATTGCTTTTCTCATGGACAAACATGATACCGTGGGTCTTGATCTTGTAGCCTATTGTGTCAATGACATTATTTGCCATGGGGCCAAGCCGTTGTTTTTTCTCGACTATCTGGCGGTGGGCAAGCTAGCCACCGATACCGCTGAACAGATCGTCGCTGGCATTGCCGCGGGATGCCGAAAAGCAGGTTGTGCTCTCATCGGTGGGGAGACTGCGGAGATGCCCGGCTTCTATGCCCCAGGGGAATATGATCTGGCCGGGTTTGCCGTAGGTGTAGTGGATAAGAGTAAGATTATCGATGGCAGTACTGCCGAGCCTGGGGATGTACTTGTTGGCATCGGCTCTACGGGACTACAGTCCAGTGGTTTTTCCTTGGTGCGCAAAGCCCTACTAGAAAAGTTCACCGTGGATACCTTCGTACCGGAGTTCGGCAGGAGTTTGGGTGAGGAACTTCTAGAGCCCACAGGTATTTATGCTAAGCAAATAAATAAGCTAGTGGAGAAATACCCGATTAAGGGTATTGCCAATATTAGTGGGGGTGGGCTTCCGGAAAATCTGCCCAGAAGCTTGGCCGATGGGTGTGGGGTGCTCATCAAGAAGGGAAGCTGGCCTGTGTTGCCTGTATTTGATCTGCTACAGCGGGAAGGTAATATCGATGAGGATGAGATGTATAACACCTTCAACATGGGTATTGCTATGGTTTTAGTTGTTTCCGGGGAGGACGTGGACTCAGTACAACAGGATCTGAAAAAGATGGGCGAGCAGAGCTTTGTCATTGGAGAGGTTGTCCGGGGTGAGAAAACAGTTGCATTCGCCAGATAATGGAAGGATGAAGTGCATTGCTTAACTTAGGCATCCTTGCCTCGGGCCGGGGCAGCAACCTGCAAGCCATTATTGATGCCATTGAAACTAGCCAGTTACAAGCGCAGGTTAGCGTAGTGATTAGTGATCGGACCGATGCCTTGGCCTTAGAGCGGGCAGAGAAACACGGAGTTGCCACCGAGGTCATCCTCAGGGAAGACTATCCGGACAAGCAGTCTTTTGAAGAAGCATTGTATAAGTGTCTGGTGGCTCATAAGGTTGAACTTGTAGTCTTAGCGGGGTATATGCGGTTAGTGTCGGGCTGGTTTTTGGATAGATTCAAATGGCGGGTGATTAACATTCATCCTTCCCTACTTCCATCCTTTCCGGGGCTAAATGCGCAAAGACAGGCCCTTGAATATGGAGTGCGGGTCTCGGGGTGCACAGTTCACTTCGTGGATGAGGGGATGGATTCTGGCCCGATTATCCTGCAGCGGACGGTACCTGTTTTTGACGATGATACGGAGGAGACCCTTTCTACCCGCATCCTTGAACAAGAGCATATTGCCTATCCGCAGGCAATCCAATTATATGCACAAGGAAGTTTGAACATCGAAGGCAGACGGGTGCGGATCCTAGAGGATCAGGACTCCCACTAAAGATACACCTACAAAAGGAGGGAACCGCGGTCATTCGCGGGAGTTAGATGATTAAGATTAGACGAGCTTTGTTAAGCGTCTCAGATAAGACGGGACTTGCGGAGTTTGGAAGTTCACTGAGCAGACTAGGTGTTGAGCTAATCTCCACCGGTGGTACTCACAAAACACTACAAGATGCTGGTGTTAATGTGGCATACGTCTCAGAGGTAACTGGCTTTCCCGAGATCCTGGAAGGACGGGTGAAGTCGCTACACCCTAAGATCCACGCGGGAATCTTGGCCCGCAGGGACAAAGAAGAGCATCTAAAACAGTTGGATGAGCTAGGCATTGGAACCATTGATCTTGTGGTGGTCAATCTCTATCCCTTTGAAGCGACGGTGGCCAAACCCGATGTAACCATGGAAGAAGCCATTGAGAACATCGATATTGGGGGGCCAACCCTCATCCGGGCCGCCGCAAAAAATCACGCGGGGGTTGCTGTTGTGGTCGACCCTAGCGACTACGCCAAGATCATCCAGCTGCTAAAAACCGAAGGAGGACTAACCGACGAGTTTTGCAGGGATCTAGCGCTGAAGGCCTTTAGGCACACGGCCCGCTATGATGCACTGATCGCCAGATTCTTAGGGCAGGATGCAGCGTTTCCTGAGACCTTGACCCTTCCTTGGGATAAGGTGGCAGACCTGCGTTATGGTGAGAACCCCCACCAGAAAGCGGCATTCTATCAAGAACCGGGTCATGGACCATATACCCTAGCTGCGGCAAAACAGCTTCATGGGAAAGAGCTGTCCTTTAACAATATCAATGACACCAATGGGGCCTTGGAATTACTGAAGGAGTTCACAAATCCCACGGTGGTGGCCAGCAAACATACAAATCCCTGTGGGGTAGCCTCGGCAGATGATTTGGCCACAGCTTTTCGGTTAGCCTACGAAGGTGATCCGGTGTCCATTTTCGGTGGGATTATTGCTGTTAATCGGGTGGTGGATGCCGAAACGGCAAAGCAGATGAGTGAGATCTTCTTAGAAGTTGTCGTCGCCCCAGGCTTCACGGCAGAAGCTTTAGAGATCCTCACCGTGAAGCCCAATATTCGCCTGCTACAAATTGAGGGATTAGACGAAGCCTGTGGAGCTAAGCAGAAACCTTGGTGGGACTACAAACGGGTGGCCGGGGGGCTTTTGGTACAGGCAGTGGACCTTGGAGATTTGGACCCGGACAAACTACAGGTTGTTACTAAAGTGACACCAACCCCACAACAGCTTGAGTCTATGTTATTCGGTTGGAAGGTAGTAAAACATGTAAAGTCCAATGCGATTGTCCTCGCCTCAGGCACACGGACGGTGGGGGTAGGGGCCGGGCAGATGAACCGAATCACCGCTGCAGAGCTTGCCATTGCGGGGGCCACAGATAAAGCCCAAGGCGGTGTGATTGCTTCCGATGCCTTTTTCCCCTTTGATGATGTGGTAAAGGCCGTGGCTAAGGCGGGCGTCAAAGCGATCATCCAGCCCGGTGGTTCGGTGCGGGATCAGGATTCCATTGATGCGGCTAACGAGCACGGTATTGCGATGGTCTTTACAGGAGTTAGGCATTTTAAGCACTAATACTGGTGGGAGTGACGGTAATTGAAGGTATTGGTAATCGGCAGTGGTGGCAGGGAGCACGCCTTAGTCTGGGCTATGTCCAAAAGCCCTAAGGTCAAGACGATTTACTGTTACCCTGGAAATGCCGGAATCGCACATCTAGCAGAGTGTCCAAAACTACCGTCAAGCAAGGTAGGCTCCATTGCTGATTGGGCGCAGGCTGAGCAGATTGACTTGACCGTTGTGGGACCGGAAGCTTACCTAGCCCAGGGGATCGTGGATGAGTTCGAAGGACGAGGGCTACGCATCTTCGGACCAAGTAAGAGAGCTGCCCAACTGGAATCAAGCAAGGTCTTTGCTAAAGAGCTCATGAGAAAATACGGTATTCCCACCGCGGATTACCGGGTTTTTTCGGATCTAGAAAAGGCCTTGGATTATGTAACAAGCGCCACCCTGCCTATTGTAATCAAGGCCGATGGTTTAGCTGCTGGAAAGGGTGTAATTGTTGCTGCTACCCGGGAGGTTGCCCAAGGGGCCCTGCTGGATTTGATGGCGGATAAGGTTTTTGGCCAGGCGGGAGAGCAGGTGGTCATTGAGGAGTTCCTTCAAGGGGAAGAGGCTAGTCTCCTAGCCTTTACCGATGGTAAGACCATTATTCCCATGGTTTCTGCCCAGGACCATAAGCAGATCTATGAGGGGGGACAAGGTCCCAATACTGGGGGCATGGGGGCCTACTCCCCAACACCGGTACTGAACGAGGCCTTGATCCAAGAAGTCTACAACCAGATCCTAGTGCCTACGGTGGCGGGCCTAAGGAAAGAAGGGATCCTTTATAAAGGAGTTATCTATGCTGGCCTGATGGTCCATCAAGGAAAGGCCAAGGTGGTGGAGTTTAATTGCCGCTTCGGGGATCCCGAGGCCCAGGTGGTGCTGACGAGATTGCTTACGGATCTAGTTGATGTGATGGATGCGGTAATCGATGAGTGCCTAGAGGAGATTGAGCTTCGCTGGGATCAGCGGGCTGCGGTTTGTGTTATTCTCGCTTCTGGAGGCTATCCGGGCGAGTATCGGAAGGGATATCCCATCAGTGGACTTGCCGATGTTGAAGGAATGCAGGATGTATATGTGTTCCACAGCGGTACTAGGTTTGAAGATGAAGACATGGTCACCGATGGGGGGCGGGTCCTCGGGGTAACGGCTTTGGATTTGGATGTGTCTGAGGCGATCAAAAGGACTTACGCCGCGGTGGAGCAGATCCAGTTTAAGGACGCGTATTACCGCAAAGACATTGCTAGTCGTGCTTTGGAATCTTTGGATTAACATTGATTGTACGGTAGTTTTCGTAGATAACAAAGCCTGGCCGTGCACCACTTGGTTTTCTGACGTATTTCACGAAGGTATAGTCCACGGGGATGTTTTGCCCTTGGCGGGCCTTACTAAAGTACGCGGCGATTTGGGCGGCATATACGAGCACATGTTCCGGGATCTCCGTCAGATCACCCATTTTACGCTCCGCGCGGATGATCACATGGGATCCTGGAATTTGCTTGGTATGGAGCCAAATATCATGGGGACGGGCCAGCTTTAAAGTTAGCTGGTCATTCTCCTTATTGTTCCGACCCACCTGGATGAGGACGCTATCTGGTCCCCGGAAGATGAGGGGTTGGGATCTTTTTCCCTCACGGCTCTTCTGGGAGGGTGTGGCAATGTATCCTTGCTCCATCAACTCGGCCTTAATTCGCTCAAGATCCTCCACTGTCTCTCCAAGTTCAATGTGGGTTTGTACCGTTAGCAGGTAATCTATCTCCTCGCGAACACTCTCTAGGTGTTCCTCGGTGATCTTTCTTCCCCTTTTCGCCTTTTGGTACATGCGGAAGTATTGTTCGGCCATGGCCGCCGGAGTAAACTTTGGATCCAATTCAATGGCGACTTCCCTTTGATTTGGATCATAATAGTCTGTGACTTTAATTATTGTTTGTCCCCGTTTGACTAGATGCAAATTGGCGGTAAGTAGTTCCCCTAGTTTACGAAACTCATCGGCATTTTCTGCCCGGGCTAAGGCATCGTTTAGATCAACTACTTTTCGCTGGCAATTTTTCAACTGGTTGGAGATTACCGACATCAACTGGGTTTGTAGCTGGGCGCATCTTCTTAGGTCTGCTTTTATCCGGAAATAGTCACTAACTAAGGCACTTGGACTCGTGTATGACTTCTTTGTTGTATGGGCTAGATGGTGAATTCGTGTTGCCGCGATGTCCAGTGGCTTTCCATCTTGATCCATAATCATTGTGGGGGAGAAGTGGCCCCCCGCTATTGCTTTTCCGAAAGATTCCAGCTCCTGGTGCAACCGCGTAATCATCGATTCATCAAGGGTATGGGCCGGAAGACTGGGACTAATCTCGCTCCGATAAAGAATTTCGGCGATAAGTAAGGGACTCAACCCCAATAATCCTTGCAGGAGCGCGTTATCAATTTGTTTGGAGCTATCTAAGCTGCTAGTTAGCTCCTGCTTACTTAATGGATAAAAAGGTCTTCTCTTTGCGGCTGGTGGTTGAATATATCGCAGGCCCGGTAGTACCTGCCGGTACCGGCTCATTCGCTCGGTTACGGGCTTTAAGACTGCCAAGATCTCCCTGGTCCTTGTATCGACCGCAATGAGGTTGCTGTGACGTCCCATGATCTCCGCCACCAGATCGATGGTTCCTTCTTCTGTCTCGACGCGCAGATGAAAAAGACGATCCCAATCTGGTTGCTTTGTGTCCACTATCTGCCCACCGATAAGTATTTTGCGAAGGGCAAGGCCAAAGGCATAGATCGACTGTTCAAAGGGCTGTTGGACCAGATGGAGGCGTGCATCAGTTGGTTCTGTGGAGAACAATAGCTGATACTCCTCATCGGGTCGCCGCAGGCCAAGGACCACCGTTGTCGGATCCGGTTGATAGATCCTGGCAATGCGCGCTCCTAAAATTGAAGGTGTAATCTCATGGCTAATTGCTGCTAGCATAACTCCATCAAAGGGCATAGGGATCCTTCCTTGTAGATCAATTATACTATCTAGAATAACATATTTTGCGAAACGCAACTAATGGAAAGCGAAAAAACGCGGATGCCTCAGGGGAGCATAACGCGCTACGGGGGCGGTAGAAACCGCCCCCGTAGCCATTGGTTCGGAGATTAGTAGGGTGTAAGTTGCCAGTCACTAAAGACGGCTTTTCCGGTTTTGGTTGCCGCATGGGATGTTGAAGCTGGGCCGACCAACACCTTTTCTGGTAGGTCGATATCCACAGTACCCAACGTGACCCAGACTTTCCCGTCGAAGGACATTTGGCCTGTGACAGTGAATTCCCTGCGGATTAATTTCAAGTACACCGGCTCTCCATTAGTCCAAGAGACGCTCTTGACCTGGGTGGCATAGTCGCCTACCCCTTGCCGTTCTTGCATTACCAGACCATTCTTACCCGTACCTAGCACAGTGACGTTGGCTGATTCTGCGGTGGCCTCACTACGCAGCATGATACCTGATTTGGACCAGGGATCTGTATCCGGCGCGGAGTGGAGGCACAGGACTGCTTCGAAATCGCCTGCAACTTCCTGGTAGACAAATCCGAAGCCATCTCTGTATGACCAGATGTCGGCTCCTGCGGCCTCAATGACGAGCTTACCATCCTTTTGCACCACGGCTGACCCAGGTATTGCGGTGTTAAGGTCTTGACTTATCCAGTCTTGACCTTGCCATTTCACTTCCCTGCGCACAGGTCCCTGGGCAGTTGATGCAAGGGTGCGATTCATGGCGGCGATGGCCTCAGACCAAGTAGGACCAACAGGTGCGCCTTGATCGAAGATCTTTGTATACGCATCTTTAAAGGCCCTTTCACTGACCATCGGATCTGAGTAAATTACCTCTGGATGGGCGTAGGCCCCTGCGTCAGTGAAGACAAAAGTATTAATGTCATACACATCCATGTTTAGCACCCGCATGAGATCTAGGTACTCCGGTGCCACATCACGATGGGCCGGTGCTAAGGCCAGGTACTTGGCCTTGATTTCATTGGCCATTGGACCAGCGAGGAACTTCAACAGGGCGTATGCTTCTTCGGGATGCTTTGTATTCTTGTTGATCCCGTATCCGTCGTTGGTAGCTAAGGTGGAGCGCTCCCCTGAGGGACCAATGGGCATGGGGAACAGGTTCCACTCAAAGGAGACCTTTGGTCGCCCGTCCTTTTGTAGCCCGAGGAAGCTAACTAGGCTCCAGGACCCATCTTCCATAATGGCGGCTTGGCTTTGGAGCCAGCTTGTTGGGGCATTGGGCGGTGCCATTACTTGGGATTCCCAACGAAGACCCTGCAGGAATTCTAAAGCCTCGATTGCTTGGGGATTATCCAGGGTACTTACTGTTTTCTCCTCGTTCCCATAAAAGTCTGTACCAGCGGCCTTCATCCAATAATGAATTCGATCAGTTGCGGTCATCCATTTGGTGAATCCCCACACATCGGTGACTCCATCACCGTCAATATCTTGGGTTAGTTTCTTGGCAATTGCTTCAAAATCTTCCCAGTCCATTGTGCTTTGATCGGCCCGCGGCTCGGGATTATGGATCCCATGAGCAGCGAACATATCCGCATTGTAGTACATGGCGATGGTTCCTAAGTACTGGGGAAGCCCGAATAGCTGTTCTTGATGCTTGAACGCCTCAAACTGTGGTGGCCAATAGCATTGCTCTACTTCCTCGTAAATGCCATCCTTTTCTAGTAATGGTTTTAGGTCGACGAACCCGCCTTGCCTCCCTAAGTTGATAAAGGCATGTCCCATCCCATTGACGATATCCGGTCCCTTTCCGCCGATGATCATTACCGTCATTTGCTCCATACTTCCTGTCCGGAAGACTAGATCAACATAAGGGTACTCCTTCTGGAATTCCTGGGTTAGGATCTCCGTCCATGGGGTGGTCCCATAGTCTTGTACTACGTTCACATTGGGATTACGTCCTGCTGTAAGGACGACTTCAAGGGTAATCCGTTCTTGCTCTGCATTTATGTGCGTAGGTAAGAGGATTACCGATAGCATACATACAAAGACTAACCAGCGACGAATACCTCTAAAATGCATAATGACTACTCCTCCTTTAGATTGATAGACCCCAACCAGGGAAGGCTCTCCAGGTTTGCGATACTGCTTTTGATGACAACCCTCCTTCATATTCGACTGCAACCTGATCTGTCCCAGGCGTTTATATTCCTGTGTTCTGTAACTGATCTGTTCTAAGTGGCGGCGATTGTATAACAAAGAGTTTGTGCACCAAAACAATTGGCTGGGCTGTACGACGATGCTCTCGCGGTTTGATGGGCGTTGTTCAGCTTGACATTCATAAAGAATTTATTAATCGATGATTACATAAACATACTTCGCCAAAGGTTCACGTTTTCCTGCAGTAATCGAAAGTTAATTGGTTCGAAAAAGAAGGCAGACGAACTAATCGAAGTGATGTGGCTGGTCATGTCATGATTGGTGAGGTTATCAAGTACGGGGATATGTGGGAGCCAAAGACTGGCTGCGTTGAGTAAGTGTGGTACATGATAAACTGTGGTAGCATAGAAAATCAAGAACATGCACGTGTGGCAGCATAGCCCAAGCTACATAGGATGGAGTTTTGGGAAGCAAAGCATCCGGTTCTAGATGGTTCTAGGGTCTCTTCTATTTCCAAAAACAGATGAGGCGATACGGCATGGTAGCGATGAGAAGTTCAGCAGGAATATAGGGGTTTCATAGCCAACGTAGATAATGAAACGGAAATTTCTTCGTGCGACGCGGAGGTGGTGGTTTTTCGGCTATGGAGTTGCGGACAGATGCATACCACGCCACCAAAGAAAAGGCTGCTTTAGAAATATGTGGAGGCGGTTTTGACTATACACGATGTTCAAAGAACAGTCGTTTAGGGCCTGGGGCGTATTTTTTCGATGACATTGACCGTGCGATCCGGTATACTAAGAATGCAAGCCACTTACGCGACCATCGGTGTTCGGTGCTCTCGTGTGTGATCCGTTGTTCGCCGGAACATTTACTGGACTTGACCAAAATAGCACAGCGGAACGAACTAAAAAGAGTCGTGGCTGTTATAGTCAAGAAAACACCTGAATTGAACAATAAACAAGCGGAATCGGTAGCGGTGCAGATGGTTTCAGAATCGCAAGGGGTTGGAGTGGTCAAAATGATCATGCCCTCAGGATGGAACAGGATATAATAAACTAGGGTATATGAACGATGAGTATTTGATTTACTGTGTGAAGAGACCGGGATTTATTTTCGACGTTCGTGTGGCGAGATGTCACTCCGAGCTTGAGGGAGCGTAAAGGTATCAAGTTAAAAGGTGGAGGTGGGGAGAAGTGTTAACCCGTGAAATTGCTGATCGGTTGATCGAGCAATTTGAAAACATGTCAGAGGCGGATAGAGATGCTCTATTTGAGAGGGCCGGAGTACGATTTTTGGCCGATGACATCCAGGATCTCGTAGAGGAATATGAGCAAGAAGTCTGCTACTACAACCGCCTTTCTTCGTACCGGTTTGATTTTGCTGATGGGTTGAGTGCAAAAGGTATTTTTTTTACTGGTGTTGATGCCGCATGACGGGTCTAGATAAGATTAAGCGCGTGTTTGAATTCCGGTCCTATACAATTGAACAACTAGAGCTTTCGATAGACCCGGAGAGAATGTTTCGTAAGGACGAGGAAATTGAGCTTAGGACGTTTTTGGGGAGATCACAAGTCCTAAGCGGCAGCGGGGATACGGGTGTTGTCCGTCTCTTCTGTCGAATCCAATCGGATTTTCAAGATGAAGATACTCCTACGCTTTTGCTCAGCTTGACACTTCAAGGTCTTTTTGGATTTAATGACGAAGAGGAACTGCCTGTAGAGGTCAAAAAGGAATTGCTCGACAGGAACGCTGTTAGTGTACTGTTTCCTTATCTGCGCTCGACTATCAGCAGCGTCACACAGGCTGCAGGCATTCAGCCAATTGTTTTGCCTATCATCAATCCCGCTACAATAGATGAAGTTAGCCATAGTCCAACCGACAGTGTACAATCTGCTTCGGACAGCGAATAGGTGGATGCGGTTTCGCCGGGTACAGGCCCCGGAATCTTCTGGGGCTTCTTCTACGTTCAAAAGTAGATGCTTTTGGTCCAGGTACATACCCGATCTGACTTTGCTGGGGTCTTGGATTGGGTACTTGCCATCCTTGCCTCATGGAAGTAGGACTGGTAAAATAGGATGAGGAACTGGCTTTGATCTTAGGCTAGACCGAATGAGAATGGGGTGGCTAGATTGAAGAAGAAGTTACTGATTGGCATACTGGTGGTTTTGGTCCTTTTTACCTATATAACTCCCCTTAGTGCAAGGATAGATAGCATTGAGGAATATGTAAAGACAATCCTGGACACCTATACACTTTGGTTAGTCCATCTTGGTATAGATAACCTAGAGGTTGCCTCAGGCCAATTGGAGCAGGCTACCTCCAGTTACCCCGATGGCGCCCATCAGCACTTGCTCCTAGCCACGTCATACCTTGGTCAGGGCAAGGCGAAAGACGCGATCTCAGCCTACCAAAAGGTTGTAGATATGGGTCCTGAGTATTACTGGGTAAAGGCTCTTATTGGTGAGGTTTATTTGAAGCAGGAAGACTACGATCAGGCTGAAGAACTTTTCCTTGAAGTGATCGCAGAGGATGAGAACTCGGCCCTTGCCCTAAAGGGTTTGGGTCTTTGCAGCCAGCATCGGCAGGAAGATGAAACTGCGATGGAGTATTACGAGCGGAGCTTGGAGATTGCTCCCAATGCTCCCGAAGTATATCTGGAATTGGCGTTGTTGAAAATCAAGGCGAATGAGCAGGAAGAAGCTCTGACGATTCTAGAGACCGGCAGGCTTTTCAATCTTGATGATCCTCGGATTCATTACTATCTTGGTATGCTGTATGAGGAAAAGGGAGATTTAGAGGCTGCTTCCCATGAGTATTACCGGGCGGTGCAGTTAGATCCCCAAAACGATCCAGCGGCAAAGCGCCTTGAGAATATGCCCAATTAAGGGTTGCTTAGGACGACCCGTCGGTTCCCATGGAACTGACGGGTCTTTTTTATGGCCCCAGTGAATATTGATTAACTTGAGGTTAGTTTTATCTTGTCCTGGGGAGTTGTGCTATGACGGATAAATGGTATCAGGGTTCTATAGGCGAGGTACTGCAAAAGCTTGATACAGACGCGGGGCGGGGACTGAGCCAGAAAAAAGCCGATGAACGGCTGGCCAAGCATGGTCCTAATCACCTGCGGCAATTGAAGAAGATATCGCCCCTTGGTCTTTTCTTGTCCCAGTTTCAGGATTTCATGGTGGTTATTCTCCTATGTGCCATGCTCATATCTATTCTCCTCGATGAAATGGCCGATGCGTGGGCGATTATCGCCATTGTACTTCTAAACGGATTTCTGGGCTTCATCCAAGAATACCGGGCAGAGAGATCCCTGGAGGCACTGCGCAGACTAACTGCACCTCGCACCAAGGTGTTCCGGGACGGCTCCGTGCAGCAGATACCCGCGGAACTATTGGTACCCGGAGATATTATTCTCCTAAACAGTGGCGACCGGATACCGGCCGACTGTCGTCTGGTTGAGTCTTTTTCCCTGTATACCGATGAGTCTGCTTTAACCGGGGAATCCCTCCCCATATCCAAGGACTACCAATGGATTGGAACGGGGGAGACGCCCTTAGGTGATCGCAAAAACAGTCTCTATATGGGTACTGTGGTGACCGCTGGTCGGGGTGTGGCGGTGGTTACCGAAACAGGCATGTCAAGTGAAGTAGGAAGGATTGCTGCTATGCTGCAGGATGCTGGTCGGCTTGCGACACCGTTGGAGGTAAGACTTGCTCAGTTGGGACGTTGGTTAGTTGCCGCTTGCCTTCTTCTTGTGGTAGTGGTATTTGCCAGTGGGGTTTGGCGGGGTATACCGGTACTAGAGATGTTTATGATTGCCGTAAGTCTGGCTGTGGCCGCCATTCCCGAGGGACTTCCTGCTGTGGTGACCATTGCCCTGGCCTTAGGGGTACAAAGGATGAGTCGCCGGGCCGCGATTATCCGCAGATTACCTGCGGTGGAAACCTTAGGCTGTACCGACATCATCTGTTCAGATAAGACCGGAACCCTTACGGAAAACAGAATGCAGGTGCAACGTCTTTGGATTGGAGGAGCAGTTCACAAAGGGCAAGGACTGCTAGACCTTGGCATACCCCAGGAGGGCACCGACCTATTCTGGGCATTGCGTGTTTGCGGTTTGTGCAATAGTGCGAATATAGAACACAGGGCATCCTTTACCGGTGGGTTAGTTGTGCAAGGGGATCCCACCGAAGCGGCTCTGGTCCAGTTGTCTCATCTCTTGACTAAAGAGGTGGATAAACATCACCGGGAATACCTTCTCCTAGGTGAGCTGCCCTTTAGCTCGGAGCGGAAACGCATGACGGTACTCTATAGTCTTAAAGGCGAAGGGGTGGGCCTAACCAAGGGCGCCTGGGAGGTTATTTTAGCCCGTAGCCGATACATTCATTGGGGAAGGGAGCGGATCCCCCTAACGGCGCTAAGCAGGCAAAGGATTTCCGAAATTGCCGAGGAAATGGCCCGGGATGCCCTGCGGGTAATGGCCTTAGCCTACAAGAAGGCAGATGGGTTAAAGGATATAGAAGAGGGTCTAACCTTTGTAGGACTTGTTGGACTTTATGATCCCCCCCGGCGCGAGGTAAAAGCAGCGATTAGAAAGGCGGAACAAGCGGGGATACGGACGATTATGGTTACCGGCGACCACAAGACCACGGCTACGGCCATTGGAGTTGAGTTAGGTCTCGTCCAAAAGACAGCATCGGTGCTGACTGGTCATGAGTTGGATCGGCTCACGGATCGAGAGTTGATTATGCACCTTCAGCACGTAAGTGTATTTAGCCGTGTGTCACCGGAACACAAACTGCGGATTGTGCGCTGTCTAAAATCCATGGGGCATATTGTGGCTATGACCGGTGATGGGGTGAACGATGCTCCCGCGGTTGCCGAGGCAGATGTGGGTATTGCCATGGGTCAAGGAGGGACCGACGTGACTAAGGAAGCATCGGACATGGTGCTTGCTGATGATAACTACGCCACAATCATCCATGCTATTGAAGAAGGACGGGGAGTCTACACTAACATAAGAAAGTTTGTCGGGTACCTACTTACCTGTAATGTTGGTGAAGTCCTCACGATGCTGGTGGCAACCTTGTTGAAACTGCCCTTACCCTTAGTTGCAGTGCAGATCCTGTGGATGAACTTAGTGACCGACGGACTCCCCGCGGTGGCTTTGGGTATGGATCCACCTGGGGAAGACGTAATGAGAAAAAAACCCCGGCGGATCAATGAACACATCCTATCGGGTGGTATGGCCCGGAGGATCTTCGGTCGGGGTAGTCTCCTTGGGCTATCCACCGTTGGGGTCTTTGCCATTGGCCTATGGCTTTATCCGGGGAATATGGCCCGCGCCCGTAGTCTGGCCTTCTGTACCATTGTGTTGGCCCAGTTGCTCCACGCCTTTGAATGTAGTACCTATGGTGCTGGTCCCCGGGGTATCGTGGCTAATCCGTTGTTGGTTAGTGCGGTAAGTGTGAGTATCCTTATGCAGTTTGCCGTAGTCTATGTTCCCCTGCTGCGTAACTTGTTCCGTACCGTGGTGCTCTCACCCATGGACTGGGGGCTGATTCTACTGTTCGCCGGTTGGCCGTTGGTTCTTAACTGGACACTGAGGTTGCTGCGAAACCTTGCTTCCCCAAGGGTTAGCTGGCTACGTACTTGAGTTTGCTGCTAGGTTTACATTTTATCACCTTTATAGTAGAATATTGATGAAATCGAGGGGATTATTTTGGCGCTCTTCAGTATGACAGGCTACGGCAATGTTGATACTGCCGATGCCAAGGTACAAGTGCGCATGGTAAATCATCGCTATCTGGATATTGTTGTAAAGATGCCCAGTTATCTCCTGTGTTTGGAGGAACGGGTTAAACAAACGGTGCGAGAATTTGTCCAGCGCGGTCGTGTCGAGATTGATATAGAGATCAAGGGAACAGCTCAAATCTCAAAGAATGTGTTGGTGGATTTGGCTTTGTGCCGCAGCTATGCCGCGGCTGCAAACCAGATTTGTGAACAGATAGGCGCCACCGGTGTCCTTGATATCAATACGTTATTGGGTCTGCCAGAGGTGTTCAGATTTGAGGAGAGTTTCTGTCCAGAACAGGCTTGGGATGTGATCCAAAAGCCCCTGACCGAGGCAATGGCCCAAGGGGTTCTTATGCGCTCCCGGGAAGGAGAGCGCTTAGTTATTGATCTCCAAGGTCATCTAGATATGATTCAGAAAATATTGGAAAGTATCAAGGGCGCAACGCAAAATCTAACGGAGCAATATCGTAGCAAATTACAGACTAGGATTGGGGAATTGCTCGGCCCTAAACTGCCCGATGATCTGATGCAGCGACTGGCCGCTGAGGTGGTCTTTTTAGCAGAACGCGCTGATATTAGTGAGGAGATAGCGCGGATCGAAAGCCACTTAAGCCAGTTTAGGCACAGTATGGACAAGGAGAGAGTGCAGGGTACCAAATTGGATTTTTTGGCCCAAGAGTTGCTTAGAGAGTTTAATACCATTGGAGCAAAGGCAACAGACTCGCATATAACGGGACTGGTGGTCGAAGCAAAGACGGTAGTGGGCAAAATAAGAGAACAGGTACAGAATGTAGAATAACTGTATATTCCTTTGCTAAGAGGGAGGGTTACCCATGAGTCTTCCCCGATTGACCCCGGAAGAGAAGCGGCGGGCCTTAGAAAAGGCGCGTTGGATACGAAGCGAACGGGCAAAACTAAAGGTTCAGCTGAAGAAAGGAACCGTAAGCCTGGCAGAAGTCCTGGAGAAAGACGATGATGCGGTAGTTGCTGGAATGAGAGTGAGGCATCTATTAGAGTCATTGCCCCGGGTCGGCAAGATCACCAGCGAGAGGATTATGCAAGAAGTTGGTATTAATGGAACAAGAAGGGTTAGGGGATTAGGTGTTCGACAACGGAGTGAACTATTAAGGAAACTAGGTTAGTGACCTATTCAGGAGGTTTGAATCTTGGCTTTGGAACTGGTGAATATTGGATTTGGGAATATCGTAAGTGCAAATCGGATAGTGGCTATTGTCTCTCCGGAATCAGCGCCCATTAAGAGACTAATACAAGATGCCCGGGAACGGGCCATGCTGATCGATGCTACCTACGGTCGTCGCACCCGCGCTGTGATCATTACAGATAGCGATCACGTAATTCTATCCGCGGTGCAACCAGAGACTGTCGCCCATCGTGTTGGGGGAAAGGAAGCCCCTTTAATTGAAGACAAGGATGGTCAACTGAAGTGAGTAAAGGCACATTATTAGTGGTTTCAGGACCCTCCGGTGTAGGGAAGAACACTGTCCTAGAGGAGTTTTGCCGAAGACATCCTTCGGTCATCTACTCTATTTCTGCAACAACACGTACTCCCCGGGCCCATGAGGTCGAGGGGAAGGATTATTACTTTCTTACCACCGAGGAGTTTGAGGAGAGAATTAGACGGGACGGTTTCCTAGAGTGGGCTGAGTTTTGTGGTAAGCTCTACGGGACTCCTGCGGATTTTGTGCATGAGCAGCTCTTTAATGGTCATGATCTGGTCATGGATATTGAGATCCAAGGGGCACTACAGGTTAAACAGCGTTTGCCCCAGGCGGTGCTGGTATTTCTTCTACCTCCGAGTCTTGAGGAACTGCGGAAAAGGATTGAAGGTCGAGGAACCGAAGATGAGCGTAGTGTAACTGCTCGGTTGGATGTGGCCATCCAGGAATTGAAAACGGTAGAACGGTATGACTACGCGGTAGTAAACAATGATGTGGGACAAGCGGCAGATGAGTTGTGGAGTATTCTTGTGGCCACAAAGGCAAGAATAAAGGGTAACTATCGTACCGTGTTAGGACAATATTGGCAGAGTATTCCATTTTAGTTTGGGGTTTACAAAGGCACATCTAATTATGATAGGAGGGAAGGTGCCGCCATCCTAAGCGAAAGCGGGGACTGGTCTGGCACGACCTTATGAATCAACCATCAATAGATCGATTGCTAGGTAGAGTAGATAGTCGGTATACTGCAGTAGTAGCTGCGGCAAAAAGGGCGCGACAGTTATCTGAAGGAGCGGAACCATTAGCTGATGTACAGACTAATAAGCCTGTCACAGTTGCTCTTTATGAACTGGGTTCTGGTACTGTTAGGTACGAACGGATCCGTAAAAGTTGAAGCAGCATGCACAAAACGAGTATTGGACAGCTGTGATCTTCTGTGACTTAGAGGTGAGACTATGCCCGGGTATGCGCAAGTCATCGTAGATGTACGAGTGCGACGGGTGGACCGTTGTTTTTGCTACAGCATTCCCAAGAAGCTGAAAAATCACCTGCGCCCAGGGCACCAGGTGCTAGTTCCTTTCAATAATCGACAAGTTATTGGTTATGTGATTGCTCTTGCGGATCAAGCCGAGGTCCCGGGGGTAAAACCCATCCTACGAATTTGTACACAAGACCCAGTTCTGACTTCAGAGATGCTAACCCTGGCCCAGTGGATGGCCGACTACTACGGCTGTCTCCTCGTGGATGCCCTGCAGTGCTTCATTCCTCCGGGAATGCGTCATCTTGGTCAAACCTCAGGGCATCGCTACCTGAAGACCTTTGAGATCAAGGTAGCGGGAGAGGAACTAAGGCAAGCCAAGGAAATGGTCCGGCGAGCTCCACGGCAACAGGAGGTCTTAAGCTACTTTGAAAAGACATGTCTATCACAGCGATGTGAGGGGAATTGTCCCTGTGAGAAGGTGACCCTCTCCTTCTTGAGACAAAAGGGGTTATCCTATCACGCCCTTAGGGCCTTAGAGGACAAGGGTTACCTAGCCAGTGGACAGATTGTACTCTATCGGGATCCCTTAGCGGAAGTCACCAAGCAAGGAAGTAGCACACCCCTAGCTCTAACCCCGGACCAACAGAGGGTCTTCGAGCAAATTAAAGACCAAATTCGCCGGCAGACGGGCGGTGTGTATCTTTTGCACGGGGTAACGGGAAGTGGTAAGACCGAGGTATATATGCAGCTTATTGACGAAGTCCGGTCCCATGATCAATCAGTGATCTTACTTGTCCCGGAGATCTCCATGACTCCCCAGATGCTGGGACTATTCAAAAGCAGATTTGCCGACGATGTTGCTGTTTTGCACAGTCGGTTGTCCGATGGAGAACGTTTTGATGAGTGGCAACGTATTGCCTCCGGTGAGGCTGGTATTGTGATTGGTGCTCGTTCGGCGGTTTTTGCTCCGGTACGAAATCTCGGTTTGCTAATCCTTGATGAGGAACATGAGACCACGTACAAGCAGGCTGAGGGGCAACCGCCTTATCATACCCGGGATGTGGCGATAAAGCGGGCGGAGCTTAATCGGGCAGTGGTGTTGTTAGGCAGTGCTACCCCCTCTTTGGAATCCTACTATATGGCCGAGCAGAAAGTATATAACTTAGTGACATTACCAAGACGGATCAACAACCTTCCCCTACCGCAGGTAGACATAATCGATATGCGAGAGGAATTAAAGGCAAAAAACCGTTCCATGTTTAGTCGCACCCTCCAGCAGGGGATCAGAACAGCCCTAGCTCGTAGGGAACAGGTGATCCTGTTTATTAACCGCCGAGGAACCCTAGGTTTTATTCTATGCCGGGAATGCGGTCATGTGTTGCACTGTGAAAATTGCGCTGTTTCCCTAACGTACCATGAGGATATCAACCGGTTGTGCTGTCATTACTGTGGACTGGAACGGGAGATACCAACCACATGCCCTGAGTGCGGCAGCAGGAGTTTAAGGGGTTTTGGGGCGGGGACTCAGCGTGTGGAGCGGCAACTGGCCAATCTTTTTCCTCAAGCCCGCATCGCCCGCATGGACGGAGATACCACCCGCAGAAAGGGAGCCTTTGGACGTATCCTAGGGGACTTCCGTAACCATGATTTGGATGTCCTTATTGGCACACAAATGGTGGCCAAGGGGTTAGATTTTCCCCAAGTAACCTTGGTGGGAGTGATGGCCGCGGACCTCACGTTGAATATCCCGGATTACCGGGCGGCGGAGCGTACCTTTCAGCTTCTGACCCAGGTAGCCGGTCGGGCCGGCCGGGGCACGCGGCCCGGTCGGGTAATCGTGCAGACATATAATCCCGAACATTACAGTATCAAGGCCGCACAACATCATGATTACGTTGGGTTTTACAAACAAGAAATTGCCTTTCGCTCTAAGGTAAACTACCCACCAGTAGCCAATCTAGTTCGGCTTGTGTTTTCTGCGGAAGATGAGGAAGCAGTAGTTAAAGCAGCAAAGGAACATCTGATTGCGATGCAGCAAGGCCAGGACTACCATAATCAGGCGGTGGGTGTTTTGGGACCGGTGCCCTGTCCGCTAAGTCGACTGCAAGGCCGCTATCGCTGGCAGATTATGGTGAAGGGACCCGAACTGGCTACTTTACGAAAGGCGGCTCTTATTGATAGAATAAGAAAGGTGGCACCGGATGTAGCTGTTTTTGTTGATATCAATCCGGTTTCCATGTATTAATCCAAAACTAAGGGGGCGTCGGGCATCTAGGTATGCCCAAGTGGAAATGGCACAACTGGAAGTAGTAGTGGAGGGCGATTCGGTCCTTCGTCAAACCGCCCAGCCGGTTAAACGGGTGACGAAGAGATTGGTTACCCTGATCAAGGATATGGGAGAGACCATGTATGCAGCCAATGGGGTTGGCCTTGCCGCTCCCCAGGTTGGTGAATCAATTAGGGTAATTGTGGTTGATCCTGGGGATGGACTGATCGCGGTGGTGAATCCTGTGATTACCGCTGGCAGTGGGGAAGATATTGAGGTTGAAGGATGCCTGAGTATTCCTGGAGTGAGCGGGTATGTACAACGCTTTGCCCGTGTTGAGGTTGATGGATTGAATGAAAAGGGCAGGCCAATCAGGATTCAGGCCGATGGTTTGTTAGCGAGGATCTTACAGCATGAGATTGATCACTTAGATGGCATACTCTTCATTGATAAAGCCACCTGCCTGTCCCAAGACTAGGCAAAAGGAAGGAGCCTGGATGTGCGTTTTGTTTTCATGGGAACACCGGACTTTTCTGTTCCTACTCTAAAGACCTTGGCCAAGAGGCACGAGGTGGTTTTGGTTGTAACTCAGCCTGATCGACCCCGGGATCGGGGCCAACGGGTCAAACCATCACCGGTAAAGGCAGTAGCAAAAAAACTGCAGATACCGGTGGTCCAGCCTGAGCGGGTTAGTGATCCTGAGTTTATTGCCAAGCTTGCAGCTTACGATGTTGATGCCATCATTGTTGTGGCCTTCGGACAGAAGATTCCGGAGGAAATCCTGCAAATGGGGAAATATGGTTGTATCAATGTCCATGCTTCGCTGCTACCAAAGTATCGGGGGGCAGCGCCAATTCAGTGGGCCATCCTCAAGGGTGAGACGACCACCGGGGTGACTGTCATGCAAATGGATACCGGTTGGGATACGGGGGATATTCTCATGCAACGGGAGATCGTTTTATCTCCAGAGGAAACTGGAGGAACGTTACATGATCGGCTGGCAGCTTTGGGGGCAACGGCCTTAATTGAGGCTCTCGCAGGTTTAGCTAAGGGGGACCTTACGCCAAGGCCCCAGAATGATCAGCTGGCAACTGTGGCTCCGAAGCTAACCAAGGAAAGGGGACGTATCCAGTGGGACAGGCCAGCCGATGAAATTGAACGGTTAGTCCGTGCTATGAATCCTTGGCCCCTTGCCTATTGTACTCATCGGGACCTACGTTTGCGTGTTTGGCGGGCCGGAGTTGATGCTACTAGTCACCGGGCACAGCCAGGAGCTGTTTTGCGTATTGATCCCCAAAAAGGGATAGCAGTTGCCTGTGGGTATGCTATGGTATGGTTAGAAGAGGTACAACCCCAAGCCCGTAGACGCATGGGCGCACAGGACTACGTAAATGGTTATGGTATTACTATTGGAGAGGTCTTAGGCAATGGGTAAAACCAGCTCTTACCAAGATAGCCCACGGTTGATTGTTGGGCTCCTTGCCGCAGCATTTGGGTTTGTGGTATTATTGACCTGGTTAATCCTTTATCTGCCAAACCTTGGGGACCAGCTGGTCGTGGTGTTTTCTGCCCTTAAGATTGGCTTAGGTGTAATGCTTATAGTCTTATTGATTGGGATCATCGCCTTAGTGTGGATGCTAAGGAAACACCGCTTCTTGGCGATATTTGATGCCCCCATCCAGTGGACCTTGCGGGTCCTATTGCCGGTTGCCATGTTCTTAGGAAGACTTCTAAAGGTTCCTAAGGATCTCATTCGCCGCTCTTACATCGGGGTTCACAACCGACTAACCCAGATTCGCAAACAGATAGGTGTTGTACCGGATCGGCTATTGGTTCTAGTACCTGCCTGTTTGCAGCGGTTTGAATGTAGGATGAAGGTAACCGGTCGGGTGGAAAACTGTCAGAAATGCGGCGCTTGTCCCATCGGAGACCTGTTAGCTTTGCGCGAACGACTTGGATTTCAACTTGTTGTTAGTGCCGGAGGGACCCAGGCGAGAAGGGCAGTAGTGGAGTATCAGCCCGAGGCGGTGGTAGCAGTGGCCTGTGAAAGGGATTTGGTGAGCGGGATATGCGATGTTGATCCTCGGCTAAATGTCCTTGGGATTATTAACCAAAGACCCAAGGGCCCTTGCTTTGAGACCGAGGTTGATTTGAGACAGCTGGAAAATGCTGTGTTGAGTTTACTTGCCCCAAGATAAGGTAAGGATAGGAAGAGGAGGAGAAGACATGTATATTCTGCAGTACTATGCGACATGGATTGTATTGCTTCCTGCGCTAGTTTTAGCAATGTATGCCCAGCTGAAGGTGCAAAGCACTTTTTCCAGGTATTTACGGCATCCAGCATACATTGGCAAAAGTGGCGCCCAGGTAGCGAGGGAGCTTTTAGATCGGAACAACCTATCCGATGTACGGGTAGAGAGGACCGGTCGTACCCTAGGAGATCACTATGATCCCAGGGTACGGGTGCTTCGGTTGTCCCCCGAAGTATATGAGGGTCGTTCAATTGCTGCTCTTGGTGTAGCCGCCCATGAGACCGGTCATGCCTTGCAGCACGCAGCCAACTATTTACCTCTGGGATTGCGAAACAGCATCTTCCCTGTGGCTAGCTTTGGTTCTCAGCTGGCTCTGCCCTTGTTCTTCGTAGGATTACTCTTCCAGGGTGCCGGGCTAGGTTGGTTAACGGACCTGGGTATTTTGCTGTTCATGACGGCGATCTTATTCCAGTTGGTGACTTTGCCCGTCGAGTTTAATGCCAGTAGAAGAGCCATGGCTCTTCTATCACAGGGTGGGTATATTACCCGCGCGGAGGCGGGAAAAACAAAAGAGATCCTCAGTGCAGCGGCCTTGACCTATGTGGCAGCAGTTGCCGTTTCCATTGGCCAACTACTAAGATTGCTACTAATCCGGGGCCAACGACGGGACTGATTTTATGGGTAAGGGTCCTAGCACTAATGTCTCCCCCGCAAGACAGGTTGCCCTTGCTGTTTTGATGGAGGTTGAAGGAAAAAGAGCCTATGCTACCTTGGCTCTAAATGAGAAGCTGCCCGGTCTTACCAAGAAAGACCGGGCGCTAGCTACTGAGATCGTATGTGGCACCCTACGGAACAGAAGCCTACTAGATTGGCACATTAGACAGGTGGCCGATCGTCCTCTAGAGACGATGTCCCCTCCAGTTCGCAATATACTACGCCTAAGCACCTACCAGATCCTGTTTCTGGATTCCATAGGTGACTATGCCATTGTGGACGAGGCTGTGCGGCTGACTAAGTCCTCCTCCCGCAAAGCAGCGGGGTTTGTCAATGGGGTGCTGCGTAACCTCCTACGTAAACTACCAGGGTTTTCCTTGCCCTGTTTGGCAGACGATCCGGTGGCGTATGTCTCGATCAAGTATTCCCATCCGGCGTGGCTGGTGGAAAGATGGATTGCCAACTTCGGAATCCAGCATACCATTGCCTATTGCCAAGCCAATAACGAGACTCCTCCTACTGTGATTAGGACCAATACACTAAAGATCTCCCGGGAAGAGTTATTTACTTCCTTGGGAAAAGCAGGAATAAACGGTTGGTTTACAGAATATGTACCGGAAAGCATCGTCGTGGAAAAAACCGGGTCGCCCGAGGCTTTACCGGGTTACCATGAAGGTTGGTTTTTCATTCAGGATGAGAGTTCTATGATTGCGGCCCACTGTATGGATCCGAAACCCACAGATGTGGTCTATGACCTATGTAGCGCTCCTGGAGGGAAAGCCACCCATTTGGCTCAGTTGATGGGAAATCATGGGGAGATATTGGCCGTGGACATCCATGAGCATCGGCTGAAGCTAATCGAGGAGAATGCTAGGCGACTTGGTATCACTAACATAGAGACCGTCCTCAGTCCCGCAGAGAAGCTACCGGAGGAATTTTTCGGCAAGGCACAGCGGGTGCTAGTGGATGCTCCTTGTTCGGGGTTGGGGGTTTTACGCCGAAGGGTTGACGCCCGTTGGCATAAGAGCGAAGCGGATATAGTAGATTTACAACAGATTCAGCGGAGTATTTTGAGTCGGGCAGCTAGTTTAGTAGCTCCTGGAGGTATCCTAGTATACACAACATGTACCCTGGAACCGGAGGAGACCCTGGATAATGTAGCTTGGTTTCTGTCTAGTTTTCCAGATTATTTCCCTGGGGGTACTCTATCCTCTAGGTTTAGTCGTTTTGCGCCCTCCCGTCTGTATCGGGTCTTATCCATACAACGAGAGGTACAGCGATGTATCGCCGCCCTAGCGCCCCATTTGGATGGAACAGATGGCTTTTTCATTGCGCAGTTTGAGAAGAAGCAATAAGAAGGGGTGGGAGGATGTGTTAAGAGTTCTCATAGTTGATAATAATGCAGACTTATGCCAACAGCTAGAAGAATATCTCGCACAGTCGCCAGACATTGAACCCTGTGGTGTGGCCTATGATGGGGAGATGGCCCTTGAGTTAATCCAAGAACTCGAACCCGATGTGGTACTTTTGGATCTAACTATGCCTAAACTAGATGGTATAGGTGTGATGGAAGGTCTGTCTAATTTAGACTTAGATACGTATCCGGATGTCATTGTGTTGACAGCCTTTGCCCGGGATGAAATGGTGGAGCGGATGACCGAACTGGGCGCGAAATATTTCATTGTGAAGCCAATTAACCTGAGTATCCTAGCTGAACGGATCCGGCAATTCGGGGCGTCTGACAACTCGAACCAAATGGGGGGAAGGTTGCCAAATAGTACCGCCTCACCCCTAGGTACAATTCGGCGTTCAGAGGCGATGCTTACAGATCTGCTGCACCAGATCGGGCTACCGTCTCATTTCAAAGGACATGTGTATCTAAGAGAAGCGGTGTTAATGGTTATGGATAACCCTGCCTTACTTGGAGGGCTGACGAAACAGGTTTACCCGGTGATTGCAGAGCGTCATAGTACTACGCCATCGGGGGTTGAATCTGCGATCCGAAATGCTCTTGTCACGGCATGGAATAGGGGTAACCGTGAGTTTCTGGTGACTCTGATGGGAATACATATGACCAACAACGGAGAGGCCCAAATGCCCACTAATTCCGTTCTTATAGCAAAGCTTGCGGATCGATTACGCCTAGCTAAGTAGTCTGTGAACGGGTGCTTAGGCTTAGTCTCGGTAGCACAAACACCAAGAGTAGAAAGACGAGAAGCATCCGGGGTAGGGAATAAAGCAAGCTCCAGCCGTAAGCCCTAAGCGCAATAGTTGGACCATATTCGAAGAACAAATCAAGGTTATTCAGCCCAGCAATAAGGGTTAGCTTATCCTCGGTGAGTATGACTGACTGGATGAATTGGTATTGAGCAAAGCTCTGTGCGAAGGAAGTCAAGATTACCACAAGACAGGCAGGACCCAAATTGCTGGGCTGTCTGTGTGCAAAAAATAGTCGAAAGATGAAGATACTAAGGGGTGATGCGCCAAGAGTTAGCGCGATGGCCCAAAGGTTGTCAAATAATCCGATATTGAACAACACGATGCGCAGGAACGGTGTTAGTACCAAAGGGAAGAGGAAGAGGGGGGCTGTCAGAAACAGTGAGGCTACTCTACTTCCCACGGGCTTAATGACGTTGAGAGAATAGCCAGCCATAGCTCCCAGTAACAGCTGAAGCCCGGCGACTACCCCTCCGACTAAAAGACCGTTTGTGGTCCATCTACGAAAGGGAAGTCCTAGGGAGGATGGACCTTCGGAAAACTGCTGCGCAATTAGCAAAGCCAACGTGGGCACAAGTAACAGTACCACTACGATTAAGGGAATATAGACCGCCCATGTGGGTTGTGTGCTGTTTTTCCGATGGAGGGTGCTACTTGGAGCGAGCAGTGGTTGTTGTTGCTCCATGATCCACCACACAACAATACCTAAAATGAGTAAAGGGATAGCGAGAACTACACCAGCGGCAGCGGCTAATTCCTGGGCGGTCACGCCCCCTTGGAGATTGGTGTTGATAAACGCAGCGATGGTTTGGTCTAATACCAAATGGCTGGTTACCAAGCCAAAGGCTAGGAAGAAGATAATGCTCAAAGCAAAGGCCGATGGTTGACTGGCATATTTAAAGGTATTGTTCTCCGTTAGGCTGGTAATGACGTATCCAAGTAATATGGCTAAGGGCAGGATGAAAAGTCCATCAAGGACGATCCCCTTAAGTAAAGCCAGGGGACCGGGGCCGAAAATTCCAAGATTTATGTTTCGGCTTAATAGAAATATATACGATCCTTGGAAAATACCATAGAAAAGACCTGCTGAACCAAGGAGGGTAACTAGGCTTAAGGATAACTTGTACAGGTTTGACTGATTGCGATATGAGGCACTACTGTGACCTAACCAAAGGCCAAGACCTGTAAAAACCAACTTGCCAAGGACAACGAAGACTGTTATTTTAAGGGAATGGTTAAAGGTCCCATCGGCAAAGAGGGTTTGGAAATGAGCTAGACCCACGTACGTGCTTCTTGCTCCGGCTAAGTCGATAGCAGACATGCTCATCCGCACTAGTCCAACCAAGGGCATCCAGCTAAAAAAGCCGATGGCAACACAGGCGGGAAGCAGGAGAAGCCAGCCTAATAGGCTGCTGAATAATCGTGTAGTGAAACGACCTTCATTAACCATGGTAACCCTCCCGGAAAGAAAGAAAGCACCGTCAAATTCGGTGCTAGATTAAGAATGGTCGGGGTGGCGAGATTTGAACTCGCGGCCTCATCGTCCCGAACGATGCGCGCTAGCCAAGCTGCGCTACACCCCGGCATTTAGGAAAAAATAACGTCACAGAGATTATACTTTATGATAAAATATATGTCAATAGACGGGGTTGGGGTTTTACCCGACCTTGGTATAGTTTGGTAGCAATTCTGGGATAATAGTTCATATAAAGAAGGTGCAACATTGACCGATCTGATACCTTTAAAGGATCTATCAGTAGGAGCATTGGAAAGTCTACTAGAGGATTGGGGGTATCCCAAATATAGGGCCCGTCAGCTGATGAGGTGGATGTACCAGGAAAGAGAATCGGATTTTGCAAACATGACGGATTTGCCGTTGGAGTTACGCCAGCAGCTGAAAAAGGAGGCAGAGGCCAAACCGTTAAGGGCGCGGCAGAAACGGAAGTCAAAGGACGGCACGATCAAATTTCTCCTTGAGGCCAATGACGGTCAAAAGATCGAGACTGTCCTAATTCCCGCGGAAGAGCAGAAGCGGACCACGGTGTGCATTTCCAGCCAGGTAGGTTGTGCTATGGGTTGTTCAATTTGTGCAACGGGGAAGATGGGCTTTTCCAGGAATCTATCCTGTGGTGAGATTATAGAACAGGTTATTTTAGCTGAGCAGTATGCAAAGCAGTCAGTAACAAATATTGTGTTTATGGGGATGGGCGAACCTTTGGCCAACTATGAGGCAGTGCTCGAAGCTATTTTCGCCATGATTGATCCCGAACGACTGGCATTAGGGAGCAGACGGATCACGGTGTCGACCTGTGGGTTAGTGCCGCAAATGCGCAGGTTGGCCGATGAAAAGTTGCAGATTGGGTTGGCGATCTCCCTCCATGCGCCGGAGGATGGGCTGCGGGATCAGCTGGTACCAATCAACAAAAAGCACCCGATCAAAGAGGTCTTAGAGGCGGCATCTTACTATGTAAGCAAGACCAACCGTAGGGTTACTTTTGAATATGCGTTGATCGATGGGGTGAACGACAGCACAGTGCACGCAAGTAAATTGGGCGAGTTGTTGGTAGGTTTACTGTGCCATGTTAACCTCATTCCAGTGAACCCTGCCAACGGGTTTTCCCGATCTTCGGAGGAGGCAGTTCTCTCCTTCCAGGAAGTGGTTAGAAATGCGGGAATACCGGTTACCGTACGCTCTGAACGTGGGGTTGACATCAGTGCTGCCTGTGGGCAGCTGGCCATTGCCGCAGCGAGAGTGGAAAGGTGAGCAAACATGTCCATGATTGAACGGGTGGAGACAGCACTAAAAACGTTCATGCATCGCCTATTCGGCACACGACTGCAAGGACCGTATATCCCTATTCAAATTGGTAAGGAGCTTTCTTTGGTGATGCAAAGACAGAGAAAGGTTAGTGTTAGCCGCATATATGTGCCGAATCGATATGACGTCAGACTACATTCTGCGGACTTTGTGCATATAGAGCCGATCAAGCAGACCCTCGCCGAGGAAATGTGTCAGCATTTAGCGGGAATAGCCCAGCGGGAAGGATTACACTTCTTGTCCCTGCCGCAGGTTAGCTTTATACAGGAGGAGCAGCTTAAACCAGGTCATATCCATATCGAGACCTTCTTTGATGATGTGGAGTCTGGCTCAACAAGAAGGATTCCTGAGCTTGATGATACTTTGACCGATGAAGGGGAAGTGGATGAGGTAACGCGGATTTACGAGGGCGAATCCAGACCTTTCTTAGTATGTCTTTCCGGTGCTAAAGAGGATGTGCGCTATGGGTTGCCAAATCAGGGCAGATTTACCATTGGGCGTGAGCTAGACAATGATCTGGTGTTGGATGATCCTTGTGTCTCCCGCAAACACGCCCTGATTACCGTACATGGGGATCAGGTTACCTTGAAGGATTTAGGAAGTAGGAATGGTACTTACCTTAACGACGTACGAATTGAGGAGGGCGACCTCACTCATGGTAGCAGGATCGTGATTGGTAACACGTTGCTGCGGTTTTCGGCAGGAGAGTAGGATGTACCTATTAATCTGGTTAGGACGTTTGGTTTTTCTTTATCTACTTTACCGGTTTCTATCGCAGTTCCTTCGAGTTTTGTCGAGGGATAATGGTGACTTAGGCCTAGTTTTTGTCAGAGGCGAACCGGCTTTGCCTCCGGTGGTATGTCGCAGGATCCTCCCAGAGAACGGGGAGCAGATGTCCTGTGAACAGAAGCAGGAGGTCGTTCCCGGAGAGTACCTACAGGCAGATACAATTAGTATGGGACGGGCGCCCTTAAATGATGTGCAACTGCGGGAAGCTGAAATCGCCTTGTTCCATCTGCGCATTGAGAAACAAGAGGGATTCATAATCAGGAAAATAGATCGGAACCCCATATATCTCAACGGAGATCCGGTGGAAGAGGACGCTGTTCTTTCGTTAGGAGATGTGCTTAGTATAGGAAGTTATCTTTTTGTGGTGGTGAAGGGTTTTGCGCATACGCGTAGGGGCTAGGACCGATACTGGGCTGATGAGGTCCAATAACGAGGACGGGTACTTGGTGCGGGAATGGTTGTTTGCTGTGGCTGATGGAATGGGAGGTCACAGTGCAGGTGAGGTAGCTAGTTATCAAGCGTTACTTGGGCTCTCTGAGCTATGCAAGACTGATGGTATTCCCGGGGATGAAGGGGTTCTTGAGAATCATCTTCGTCAGGTCTTTGAGCGGGTTAATCAAGATGTACATAACCAAGCACGGGCTTGTCCAGGATGTGACGGTATGGGGACTACCTTGACGGCCATGGGGCTGACAGAACGAGGCTATGCCTATGCCCATGTAGGGGACAGTCGATTGTACTTGTTTCGTGATGGTCTGCTAACACAGGTCACTTCTGATCATTCCCTAGTTGCGGAACTTGTGCGCAACGGTACGCTATCTAGGGCGGAAGCCTATGATCACCCCTTAAGCAATGTGCTCAGCCGGGCCATTGGCGTTGAGCCTGAGGTTAAGGTGGAAACTGGTCAGGGAGAGATCTATCCAGGGGATGTCTTTCTGCTTTGCACCGATGGGATCGCCGGACCTGTAGAGGACCGATGGGTATCGTCGCTCTTATCCGAGGAACTATCTCCACAGAGTAAGGCGGAGAAACTAGTAGAACGTGCCCTAGAACTAGGGAGCACGGATAACGTCACCGCCGTGGTAGTGCAGGTGGATAAGGACAAAGGATAAGGGAGCCTACTGTCTCTTGTATCAAAAGCATAGAAACTAAAGGTGGACGGGACCTAGGATGATAAAGATCCATGGAAAACTATTTGTCGACGCTATTTTAGTGGGAAGTCTGGGCATGTTTTCTGTGTGGCTGTTGCAGCCATTTAATCCTTGGTTCTTTCTGCTTTATATCGGTCCTACAGCAGTTGGGTTTTGCATGCTGTATGGGCGCCAGGATCGGATTGATCCGTTGTTGTTTGCTCCGGCGGTCTTATTATGTGGAGTGGGACTAACCATGGTTGCGCGATTGGCTCCGGGACTGTTATGGCGACAGCTTGTGGCGTACCTAGTCGGGTTGTGCAGCTATCTGCTTCTTAGCATCTGGGGAGGTAGGATTCGGTGGGAACGGTTCGGATACTTGTGGGGCCTTCTGGGAGCTTTGCTGCTTTTAGGTACCTCGCTATTTGGTGTTCGGGTGGGCGGCAGTCGTGCCTGGATCCGCTTTCTTGGATTTAGCTTCCAACCGATAGAGCTTTTCAAATTACTGTTGATCTTGTTTTTAGTTGCTTCTTTAACCGAGGAGAGTACCAGCATAGTCCTGCGCGAACGACGGGGCTTATTCGCCCATATGAGCCTGTGGGGGCCTTCGCTTTTGCTGTGGCTCCTGGGGGTACTTGCCCTAGGTATACAGCGGGATCTAGGTGGGATGATTTTGCTATCGGGGATCTTTTGGGGGACCATATATGTGGCGGAGGGTCGCCTAGCTACCGTACTAATTGGGTTACTCTTGGGGTTAGGTGGTTTTACATTATCTTATTGCTTGTTTCCCCATGTACAATCACGCCTGGGAAACTGGCTTGACCTGTGGCGCGGTGACCAAGTGTATCATCAACTGCAACAGGGACTCTTCGCGGCTGCTTCCGGTGGGTTTACGGGAACGGGCCTGGGCCTGGGACACCCTTACCTAATTCCCCAGGTACATACAGATTTTCCCCTGATGGCCATTTGGGAAGAACTGGGTTTACTAGGTGCTGTAGGTATTCTGGGTTTGTATATGCTCATGGTGGTCTATTTGTTTAAGAAGGCCATTAATTCATATTGTCTTCGGCACCGATTGCTCTGTGCCGGGGTAGCTGTGATGATTGGCTTGCAGGTGTTACTAATTGCCGGGGGAAATCTAGGCCTGGTGCCCTTAACCGGCATTACCTTGCCCTTTATCAGCTACGGAGGTAGCTCAGTGATTGTCCTTTGGTCGGCCCTTGGTTTGACCGGGGCGATACCAAGACTAAGGAGGCAGTGCCGATTAGAAGTCTGAATAATCTTCTGAAGCTGTTTACGGGATGCTTCCTACTGATGATTCTAGCTGGGGGGTTCTTCCAAGTGCTCTGGGCCCCTTCCTTGGCAACGTCGGTGGGCAATCCTCGGGTACAGTTGGCCCGGGAACAGATTCTTCGGGGAGGTATTTTCGATTATTCTGGGCGTGCCCTGGCACTGCCCGGTGACCACCAGATGCGTTACGTAGGCCCTATTTCCTTGGCTGCCATTGTTGGGTACAGTGATCTCATTTTGGGACAGAGCGGCTTAGAGAAAGCCTATGATCGGGTCTTACTAGGACTGGATGGACTATCGTTCTACCTTTACCAGTGGCGGGTTCATCAAGGTCAGAGTCATTACGGGGGTCACATCATTACGACGATTGATTACGCGATGCAGCGGATTGCCGAAGAGGCCTTGGGCCAAAGGAAGGGTGCGGTGGTGATACTAGAGCCTAAAAGTGGTGCTATTAGAGCTTTGGTCTCCTTCCCGAGTTTTGATCCAAATCGGGTCTATGAAAAATGGTCGTTCCTCAGGGATGACAAAGACGCACCTCTACTACATCGAGCAGTCCAAGGGCTTTATCCTCCTGGTTCGGTTTTTAAGATGCTGATCTTGGCTGCCGCCTTGGAGGAAGGAGGAGTGCGGCTGGATACCACGTATATAGATCAAGGGGAGTTCAGGGTGGAGGGTTATCGACTAACAAATGCCTATACCACCCAACCGGGGCCGATTACTCTTATGCAGGCCTTTGCTAATTCCTCGAATGTGATCTTTGCACAATTGGCCTTGGAACTAGGAGAAAACAAGTTATTTGACTATGTAGACAGGTTTGGTTTTGGTAACCTGCAGGGTCTACGGGTTGCCACCTCCCCGGCGAGGATCTTTCCGCCGGGTTCCAAAGCTGAGCTTGTGCAATTTGCCATTGGACAAGGTAACCAGTTGGTTACCCCTTTGGACATTGCGGTACTGACGGCGACAATTGCCACCGGTGGCCTACAATTCAAAGCCTTCTTGGTGCAAGAACTGGTTGATTCGTTTGGCGGAAGAAGACAACATGTAAAAGCTATGCCAGAACGGGTACTGAGTAGCTTCACCTCATACCAAGTTACACGGGCGATGCTCGGGGTGGTTGAGAATGGTACTGGAACAAGGGCCCAAGTCAAGGGAGTAAGTATTGCTGGAAAAACCGGAAGTGCTGAGAACCCCCATGGGAAACCCCACGCGTGGTTTACCTGTTTTGCACCAGCGGATGATCCGCAACTGGTTGTTACAGTCATTGTGGAGAATGCCGGGTCCGGTGGCCAGGTGGCTGCACCCATCGCCCAGGAGATCCTTGGGAGACTACTAGGTGGGGGATGAGGAATATTCCTGTTTGTTGTATAATGTTGAAGGTAAGGGGTGGATGAATTGCTGGGAAGAGTCCTTGCTGACCGATACGAAATCGTTCAAGAAGTTGGATCCGGCGGAATGGCCGTGGTATACCTGGGCCAAGATCGCCTGCTCTGTCGACCTGTGGCTATTAAGATTCTACGGGACGTCCATGCCAAAGATGAGGATTTCGTCCGTCGTTTTCGCCTCGAGGCCCAAGCGGCAGCCAGTCTTTCCCATCCTAATGTGGTTAATATGTACGATGTTGGCGAGGAAAATGGTATTTACTACATCGTGATGGAATACCTGAATGGGACGGATCTTAAGACTCTGATTAGACAGTATGGGCAGTTTTCCGTTGGCCAGGGACTCTGGGTAGCGGCAGAGATAGCAAAGGCGTTGGAGCATGCTCATTCCCATAAGATCGTGCATAGGGACATTAAACCCCATAACATAATTCTGACTAATGATGGTCGGATTAAGGTAACCGATTTTGGTATTGCCCGGGCCGTGAGTAGCTCTACCTTGACCCAAACAGGTTTTGTTCTCGGCTCTGTTCACTATTCATCCCCCGAGCAGGTCAGTGGTGGTCAGATTAGTGGGGCATCGGATCTGTATTCCTTGGGTGTGGTAATGTACGAAATGTTCACCGGTAGATTACCCTTTGGGGGCGAAACCCCGGTGAGTATTGCTCTGAAACATCTGCGAGATCAGCCACCGTCCCTTAGAGAGTTGCGTGGGGATCTACCCGATGGAGTGGCATTGATTGTTGAGACGGCTATGGCAAAGGAGCCCAAAGATCGATATCCCAGTGCAGCAAGATTGTTACAGGCGATTCAAAAGACCGGGATGATGTCTTTGGGGTTTGCCTCGGAAGAAGCGCCGGAGCAGACGGCATTAATGGAAACAACGAAGGTCCTCGCCAGTGTAAATGGGGAGGAACTAGAACCGACGGAGATGGTACCCGTTCAGCAAAAGAAAAAACGTTCTACAGGAGCTAGGTTTTTGACTGTTGTTGCAGTGCTCTTGGCCATAGGTGGGCTATCATGGGTAGGCTTGTTGCAGGCCCGAAAGATGATCTTCCCACCGGATTTGCCGGTTCCTGAGGTTTCCGGCCGTTCCCTAGAGGAGGCCAGTGAGATATTATCGGAGATGGGGTTTAAACCCAGTGTCGATGGACGAGTCTTTAGTCATGATGTGCCCGAAGGATGGGTAGTATCACAGAACCCCGTTGAAGGAAGAATCGTGAAGAAATGGCGAACAGTTGAACTGATTGTCAGTAAGGGCCCCCAGATGGTAGAGGTGCCAAATATTGTCGGATATTCTTTGCGGGATGCCGCATTGATGTTAGATGAACAAGGTCTAAAGCTAGGTGTTCCCGAGGAGGAGATCAATGAACAGGCCGCAATAGATGAAGTCCTATTCCAGGAGCCGTCATCGGGCAGTGTTCCTGTAGGAAGTAGTATTAATGTAGTTATCGCCGTTCGGCAGAAGTCTACGGTTCTTTTGGTCCCTGATATCCGAGGATCATATCTGGACCAGGCGCAAAAGGACCTTGCAGAGTACGGGTTGTCCATTGGAAAAAGTTTTCCTGATTTCTCTGACGAAATCCCCCAAGGGATGATCATCGATCAGAACCCCCGACCCCAGGCTTCAGTACAAAAAGGGACCGCCATCGATGTAGTCTACAGTAACGGACCAAGGAATAGGCAAGAACCTAGGGAAGATGAAACAGGTGTTGGTACTCCACCAGTTCCACCTGTAGGTGAGCTTGAACCCGGGGAGGATACAGATGCCCAAACGCCACCGGAAGCACCAAATGATGGGCAAAAGAGGGCGACAATATCCATTAGGGTACCCGATGGGCCGCCCCAGGAGGTCTTGATTTTGGTGGTCGATGATATTCGGGTGGGGATTAAGCAAGTGATGCAGGCCATGGTGGATGGGGGCGAGACGATTACCCGGGTGGTGGTTGGGTATGGTCCTGAAGTAAGGGTGCAAGTCTATTTGGGTGGTTGGTTAATCGAAGAGGAATACCTAAGGTAACTAGCGTTGGTATACCTGTGTGATGGGGAGGCACACGATGCAAAAAGGCATTGTGATAAGGGCTATTGGTGGCTACTACTTTGTGCAAACGGAGCAAGGGCAAGTGTATCAGTGTTTGCTTCGGGGGAAGCTCAAACGGCAACACCAACGGATCCTGGTGGGTGATTGGGTGCATGCGCGGCCTACTTCCTCGTCCGAAGGGGTGATTGAGGAGGTTTTACCGCGGCGGCTGGAACTGTCTCGTCCACCGGTGGCCAATCTTGATATTTTGGTTGTTGTCAATTCTGTGGTCCATCCAAGTGTGAATTTAGTTCTTCTAGATCGGATCCTACTAGCTGCACGGCAACAAGGGCTGAGGTGTATTCTCTGCTGGAATAAGGTAGATCTAGAACAGGAAGATCCACAGTTATCGGGGTATATTCAGGCTTACTTGCAGCAAGGGTATGATTGTGTTAGAACCAGTGCGCTTACCGGAGAAGGAATAGACAGATTGATTGAGCTTCTATCGGGATCTATGGCTGTTTTGACTGGTGATTCGGGAGTTGGAAAATCTGCCTTGCTCAATCGAGTACTAGGCCAAACGGTTCAGGAAGAAGGTGACATTAGCCAACGGCTGAAGCGGGGTCGTCATACCACTAGGGAGGTTGTATTGTATCCCTTGGGTAATGGCGGGTTTATTGCCGATACACCGGGCTTTACTAGGATGCCGTTGGTTGGTGTTGAACCAGTTGTTTTAGAAGATTTCTTTTTCCGAGAGTATTTTTCCGGTTGTTACTACTCCGATTGCCGTCATCGAAATGAACCTGAATGCGCGGTAAAGGAAGCAGTTGCCAAAGGGGATATTCCGTCTTGGCGTTACGATAATTATCTGTTCCTTTTGGATGAGCTTGTTGACAGCCAAGAAGGGCAGTGGAAATGAGGTAGAAACCTTGGTGAAAATAGCGCCTTCAATCTTGGCGGCTGATTTCGCCCATTTGGCGGAGGATGTTGCCAAGATTAGCAATGCAGATATGCTCCATGTGGATATTATGGACGGTTCCTTTGTTCCTAATTTGACGATTGGCCCACCGGTGGTATCTGCCTTACGAAAGACTACGGACTTGGCCTTTGACTGTCATCTGATGGTCAGTAACTGTGATGTATTGTTAGAGCCCCTCGCTGCAGCGGGAGCTGACTATGTTACTGTCCATGCCGAGGCCTGTGTCCATTTGCACCGTACGTTGATGTATATTAAGAAACTAGGGATGGGTTGTGGTGTTGCTCTTAACCCCTCAACACCGTTAACGAGTATCGAGTGGGTGTTGGATTTACTTGATCTGGTCCTGATTATGACTGTCAACCCCGGTTTTGGCGGACAGAGCTTTATAACCCGTTCAGTGGAGAAGATTGCACGGCTCCAGGAGGAAATAAAGGTTCGAGGTCTGAAAACCCTGATTGCGGTGGATGGGGGAATCAACTTAGAGACGGCACCGGTAGTACATAGGGCCGGAGCAGACGTTCTGATCGCTGGTTCTTACGTTTTTTCTAGCCCTGATCCAGCGCTGGCGGTAGAACAATTACGGGCGGTGACGGATAAAGTGGGTAAATAGATACTGGATTTACCCAGTAGACAATACGAATCCAGGAGCATTTACTTCTTAACGTCCCGAAAGGGGCGTTTTCTTCATGCAATCTGGTACAGCAGAGCTAAACCCCAGATTAAGTATTTGCATACAGGGTGTAGAGGGGGTATAATAGGGTCGGACGTTGGACAGACTCACCTAATATACGGGCAGCCGTCCCAAGGGAGGGGAGGTGATATGGGGTCTTTTGGTGACAAGGGTCAGGCGGCAGCCGAATTTGCACTGCTGGCTGCCGCGTTGGCTACGGCATTGCTGCTAGTTAATCAACAGTTTACCCAAGCTCTCAATTTGTACTTTCAGAAGTTGTTTTATTTGCTTCAGCTTTCTTAGCCTTGCGTATTTGAGCTGCGGGGTGAAAGGGGTGATGAATCGGTAGATAACCCAGCAGTATCAAGGAGGAGGTGTTCATGCTTGCAGAAAAACGTAAGGCGGTTGTTCCAAGACGAAACAGGGCAAAGCATGGCCGAATATGGTCTGCTTACCGCTCTGATTGCCGTTGTCACCATTGCAGCGGTAAAGGCAATTGGTACAAGCATTAGTACCAAGTTCAATACACTAGCACAAGAAATTTCAGGTACACCATAATATCTAACTCCCAGTTGGAGTGGGAGGCTTTCCGGCATAAACATGGATTGATTGCGTAGATTTGCAGGGAGAAGGCCAGGGGAATCCCTGGCCCATCCTTTTTGGAGGGGTTTTATGGTCCCGAAGATCATTAACACTAGCTTGATATTGGGGCTGCTCTATAGCAGTTATACGGACTATCGGACGAACCGAATTTATAATATCGTTACCATACCCTTAATTGGGTTCGGTTTTGCAGCAAACAGCATTTACTATGGGTTCACTGGTTTGGTTTCTTCTTTGCTAGGATGTTTACTGTCTTCAGCACCCCTCTTCATTGCTTTTCTGCTAGGTGGTCTCGGTGGCGGTGATGTGAAACTAATGGCGGCCGTTGGTGCGTTAAAGGGCATAGACTTCGGTATTCTGGCCTTGTTTTTCACCGTGACCGTAGGGGCATTGTGGGCGTTAGTTCTTTTAGCCAAACATGGGGAATTGGGTTCCTTGATCCAGCGGCTTGTAACAGGAAGGTTAACAGACTGCTCGTCCAAGCTCACCCTTCCCTATGGAATAGCTATTACCTGTGGCTCTTTGCTGGCCCTGGGAGTATCTTGGCTATGAAAGAGGCCAGACAAAGGAGGGGAAAACATGATAGACCTTAGTTGTGACCGGGGTCAAGTTCTACTGGAGGCGGCGATTGTGTTACCCTTGCTATTGCTAGTCACGACAGGGATTATTTACCTGGCCATTGTGTTTAACGACGGGTTAGTTCATCGTTATATTACTTTTGATGCCGTTCGTGAGGCTGCTGTTGCGGGGGGTGTTGAGTTTTATGCACAGAACTTATACACAGCCCATAGTTTGCTTATGTTTCGGGGCGGTGCCCAACTGGACTTTGCGGTGGAGAACAACCAGGTAGCTGGCCAAGGGACTCTCTACCGATACTTGCAGTTTCCTGTTTTCCTACGCAAGGTTCCCGCTGCTTTGTTCCGTACCAAGTATCGGTTAACATGTAGTCCCAGAACTAACTAAGGGGTCATCTACTAACGGGCTATTTCCCATCCTGAGAGCAAGTACCCTGGGCACACAAAGCGAAGGTGCAGGTTCTTTGCCCGGTAGATTAACATCATGGATTCCTCTTTTGACGATGGGTATGACCTCTATTCCATCTAAAATATAGTCAGCATTTATGCTATCGCGCTAAGGAGGTGATGGGCCTATTGTTTGATTCCGCCGGAAGGTGGAATCGTGGCCCAGTTTGTATGAGTAAATTACATCGAAGGGAGAAGCAGGCACTAACCCAAAACCGAAAGTCATCTGTGTTCCCCCAGTGTCAAAGCGGTCAAGCGGGCATTATGGTTGCTTTGATTCTAGCTGTGGCTGTGCTGTGTGCTGCAGCTGTTTCCCACACCGGGGAGCTGACCTTGGCCAAAATGCAAGCACAGATTGCAGCGGATGCAGGCGCACAAACCGCGGCGGCAGTTCTAGCCGATGGATTGAATACCGTGGCAATTACCAATGTCATTTTGGTGGGAGGAACCCTTTTGGTGCCGATCACCGAGGGATTAAGCGGTGCATTAGCACGGGGTGCCCATGTGGCCCAGCAAGTTGCGGTCAACACAACACCCGCGCTTAGTATTACCCTTGGAGAAACTGCTGCCTTTAATAGCGGAGCCGATTTTGCCGTCCCAACGGTGCTACCGGAGATGCATCTACAACGGGCGGCATTGGGATACGAGGATCTGCTATCATACCAGGATAAAAACGTTCGACATGTCGGCTTTGCAGCCATGAAGGAACCGAAAAGTATTGCCAGTGGTTTTGCGGGTAACTTGGTGGATAAATGGAAGAAGGCATCAATGATTTCCTACGCCAAAGGCGTAGTGATTTGGGATGGCTTCGGTTTGGAGATGATCCGGTCCTTTATACCCGCTTACGAAGCAGGCTTGACGACTAATCTTTAGAAAGTGAGGACTCTGGATGGATAGTGAAAGGGGACAAGCTTTGCTAGAAATGGCTGTGCTCCTACCCCTGCTGTTGGGTCTTTTCTTTGCCATCGCCCAAGTTGGGCTATTGTACAACACTAAGCAACTAATGTATATGGCGGCCCACCATGGCGCGTTGGTAGCAGCCTCAGGTGGTGATGGAGTATTTGAGGCCAGGGACTTGCTGCTAGAAAACGGCATTCATGAAAACCGGATTAGTCGGGTTGAAGAGCAACGGAATGGGAACCTAGTTACCTTGACTATCCAGTGTTCAGTTCCTCCGCTATTTGGACTTGAACCCTTCGGACAAAGAGAACACATCCTTACCGCACAGGTAACCATGGGCCAACAACTCATCCCCCGTATTCCGGGGGATGGTTGATGGGACAATCCAGGAAGTCTTCTACCTGTAAATTATGTTTTAGGAGAGTGAGAACTTGCAGTATTTACGGGTCTTCGCAGTGGTCGGTATGGTCTTGGGCCTCCCATCGACTGTCTGTGCCCAATCATACATATATGCCGATGCCGAGACTACAATCTCCTGGCTGACCAAAACCATTGAGTCGCCCCAGGAGCTCAGTGATATCCTACATTGGCTTTTTCATCGGTTTAGCTCGGATGATGTGTTGCTATCTCTGTGCCCCGTTAATGCTTCCTTGGAACTTCAGATATTGGCAAAGACCTCAGCATCATCGGTCTCATTGGAAGTCCCCCTGCCGGCGGATAGTAGGTTGCTTGCCATTTTACGTTCTGTGGGGCAGGGATACCTAGTTGAGACCATGGCCTTCTATACCCCTTGGTCACCTAGCAAAGTGGCTGAGTTTTACCAGATGGGACTGGTCGAATCCGGATGGAGTCCGGTGTACAACCTGCGTCACACTGATGGAATGATCCCTAGGAGAGTCTTATCCTTTGTGAAGGGATCAGAGGGGAGGTACATCATGATTGATGAGGGTATTGATCCTTTAACTTTCGTACAGCTAGTTTGCTACCGAGTAGTGACCAGTCAGTATGATGCGGTATTCAAAGGAGGGATGAGTCATGCACAATAAGCGTCGTTTCCTGATTGCCTTGGCACTGGCGATCTTGGCGGCATTGTTTGCCGTTCGACACTTGCAGGCAGTTGAAACGCGGAAAATACTAGGCAACCAATCCGGTCGAGCGATCGTGACCGTAAAACCAGTATCCAAGGGGACTAAGATCACGCCGGATGTGATAGCCTATCTACCCATAGCCGAGGAGTTGATTCCTGCAAACGCGTTCATTGATGTAGAGACAATCCTGGGACGAACAACAGCAAGGGATCTACCCAAAGGAAGCCTGTTGCTAGAAGAACACTTGATTACGGGGCGAACCCTAGCACAACGCTTAGCTGGTTCCTTGTATGGTTTTACTCTATCTGTGGATGAGCGAAATGCCATCGCTGGTTTGCTACGTCCAGGAGACTATGTGGATGTAATCAGTGTCCTTGCTGGGCGCGCCCTTACTGGAGCAGCAAGTGTCACCGTATTACGCCAGGTTCCGGTCATGGCTGTTAACGGTGTCCTAGGAGGGGATAGTCTGACATCGGGAACCGGACGAACAACGGTCACCCTTGGCCTTTCTTTGCACGAGGCCCAGACGTTGGCCTTATTCGAAGAGTATAGCACATTGAGGTTGATCCTGTGTTCCGAACTAGGGGATGGCGGCACAGGTTCAGTAGAACCAACTGAATTGGAGCAGGTTCTATCCCAACAGGGTATCAACCTCAGGGATGAATTTTCTACCGACACAACGGACTGGAACAGTCTATTACAGGGAATTAGTTGGCCTGGTACTTCCACCATAGTTGATGGTTCACTAGGTACCGGTGGAGAGGTCATCCGGGGAACTACTGTGGAAAGACGAGATCTTAACTAGAAATGACTGGAAGGAGTAGATAGATGCGCAAACTAATACAGGCAATCATCGTTGGTTTACTGGTGGTGGGTTTGGTCAGTCTTTGCAGTGGTGAAGTCATTAGTGTCGCAGAGCATTGCTCCCTTGTGATACCAGGTAGTAGGTTAGAACGGGTAGCTGTGGGAAATCCCCGGGTGGCTGATGTGCAGCTGATCAGTTCCACCGAGTTTTTGGTTAATGGCAAGAGCCCCGGGAGAACTAACATCTTAGTGTGGGACGAGGATGAAGTAAGAGAGTATACCGTGTATGTGACCACAAATGATGAGCAACTCCCGGAGGAATGGTTTGAGGAAGTCGGTCAACAACTCCATCGATGGGGAATCGATCTAAGAAAAGTCGGCCCGGTGGCGATACTGGAGGGGGAGACGGCAACCGCAGCACAGCTAGCCGCTGCCGAGCATATTACAAGCCGACTTTTTGATGATGTGGCCAGTCTAGTAAGGTTGTCTACAGATGAGACTCCTGTATTTGACGACTACAGCCAGATCCAGTTAATCACTTATATTGTTGAGCTAAGCGAAGGGTCCCTGCGAACCCTGGGTATCGATTGGCAAAGGACCATTGCCTCTGATGAGTTTGGTTTGCTTAATCTAGCTAGTGTTGCTCAATTAAGTGCATTGATCAACAAGATCGAAATGATGGAGCAGACCGGCAAGGCTTCAATACTTGCCAATCCTGTTCTGCTGGTAACCAGCGGGAAACCAGCGCGTTTTCTGGCCGGGGGGCAAGTGCCTATCCCCGTCGAAAGCGGCGAGAACCTACAGATTCAATGGAAGGAATACGGGGTTTCGGTCCAGGTTACAGCCAGGATAGAGGAGGATACGATTGTGATCAAGATTGAGCCGGAGGTGAGCTCCCTTGATTGGGCCAATGCGGTAAACACCAAGGGTGGTACCATACCTGCCTTGCGTACCCGGAGCTTGTATACCGAAGTGCGAATGCTTCCCCATGAAACCCTAGTGTTAGGCGGTCTTTTCATTCAGGAAGAAGCTAAAAGTCACGATAAGGTACCTTTGCTAGGAAGCTTGCCGTTGCTTGGTGGACTGTTTAGGACATCCTCCATTGAAAAAAGAAACACGGAACTAGTAATCCTGCTCTCAGCATTTCCAAAAACGAAAGGTCTAGGGAGAGTGAGCAGTCTTGACTAGAGATAAACCACTGATTTTCGCTGTGACGGGGGCCAAAGGCGGGGTAGGTTGCACTCATCTTGCCACCCAGTTGGCACAATCCTTTGCTTTGGCTGGCAAGAGCACTGTGATCTGTGATCTAAACTGGCGGACGGGAGGGGATGTTCATCTATTTCTTGGTACCCCGATAGAAACCTCTGTCTACGACTGGCTGCAGACCAAACAGACCGGGAGACGCTCTAGCATCAGTGCCTACTTACAGCTTCATGAAAGTGGGTTGCAGGTTCTGGCAACACCATCCTTCGGCATGAAAATCGGGTACGGACAGGATGTATGTGAGCTTGCTTCCGCTTTGACTCCCTTAGCTGAAGTGGTCGTATTTGATTGTGGTACGGCGCTAGATGAAGTCACGATGTCTGCGATGGATGCTGCGGATGTCGTCTTGTTAGCAACTACCGGTGATGTTGTTGCTTTGGAGAATCTGCTAAACCGGATTGAACGCTTACGGGAGTTGCAGTACGTGCAGGATCGGTTTCGTCTGGTTTTGAATGAACGATCCCGCCTCGAGATTTCTTTCTCTGAGATGAAGGCGCTTCTGGGTGGTGAGTTCTATGGGATTATACCTGAGGGACTTTCGGAAGCCTTCATGGCAATCAGGGAAATCGCGGAGCGTCTATGGAGTGAACACGTCGATGGGGTCCTTTTTCCCCAGATAGAAAAGAAGGAGTCCTTCTTTTCTAGATTGGTTCCGAAATTGAGGATACGGTCGCCCAAAAAGCAGGAAGAGCCACCGATTGAGGAATCCGTAGATGCGATTGGTCTCAGGAAGATCAAAATCGAGGTACATCAACAACTCATGGACCGAATCGATATCAGGAAGATTGACCTTGCTCCCGATACAGGAGAAAACTTGCGTAAACAGGTGGAGCAGCACGTTACAGATATCTTATCCGGATACCGCCAGCTAAAAAACAACCGGCCCCTCCGGTTAACCTTGGTCAAAGAGATCGTCAATGAGGTATTGGGGCTAGGTCATCTTGAAGAGTTCTTACAGGATCCTGAGGTAACAGAGATTATGGTCAATGGAGCTGAACAGGTTTACGTGGAAAGAAGGGGAAGGATCGAGTTGACTGATCGTACCTTCATTAATGATGCCCAAGTCCTACAGATCCTAGAGCGGATCCTCGCACCTTTAGGTCGCCGGATTGATGAAAGCTCCCCCATGGTAGATGCCCGGCTGCCCGATGGTTCTCGGGTCAATGCGGTTATTCCGCCCTTAGCTGTCGATTGTCCAACATTGACGATCCGTAAGTTTGAGGTAGTACCTTTTACGATGAAGGACCTAGTGCTGAAAGGAACCATTGATAGACAAACAGCTGACATCGTCAGTGAGGCCGTCAGAGCCAAGAGGAACATTATCATCTCAGGGGGCACAGGTTCAGGGAAGACTACGTTGCTCAATGTGCTTTCGGACTTCATTGGTAGGGATGAGCGGATTATTACCATCGAGGATGCTGCGGAGTTGCGACTAAAACAGGCCCATGTGATTCGTCTAGAGGCTAGACCCGCTAACATTGAAGGAAAAGGCGAGGTCGCCATTAGGGATTTGGTACGTAATGCGCTGCGCATGCGACCTGATCGGATTATTGTTGGAGAGGTCCGGGGTGGTGAAGCTTTGGATATGCTCCAAGCTATGAATACAGGACACAAGGGCTCATTAAGCACCATCCATGCAAACTCGCCAAGGGATGCCATTTCCAGGCTAGAGACCATGGTCCTTATGGCCGATGTGGACCTTCCCCTTGGGGCCATTCGCAATCAGATCGCCTCAGCGATTGACCTAATCATCCATATGAGCCGCCAAAGTGATGGTTCCCGGCGGGTAATTAGTATGGCACAGATTAAGGGAATAAGGGAGGGAGAGATCGTCCTAGGTGATCTACTCAGAACCCCGGCAAAGGCTTCTGAGGAGTACGAAGGCCCTCATTCTCAAGCTGTCTCTGCGGTGGGAGATATCGGAGGCTAGTCTGAGATTAGTCAAATTCAATGTTTCTTCCTAAACGAGAAAAGGAGGTGGTGATCATGATTGTCATTGTGGCTGGTCTTGTGTTCGGCGCGGTTTTTCTGGCGACTTCCAGTGGTTGGCCCTATCTTGAACGTATCTGGCGGTGGATACAACCCTTAGGTAAAAACCCCCTTTTCCTTGGATTAGGGGTGTTTCTGGTGGTGTATGCACTACGGGGCAGTATTAGTCTAGGTCTGTTGCTTTCATTGAGTATTGTTAGCGCAGTAAAGGTAAAATCGATGTACTTGCGAAGACGCCGTTTTCATGCATTGGATAGTCAGTTAGCCGATGGTCTTCTGTTATTGTCAAACGGCCTCAAAGCAGGTTTTAGTCTACGCCAAGCCCTGGAGATGGTGGGGCGGGAAATGGCAGATCCCTTGGGAGCTGAGATACGGGTGCTGGTCCATGAACTGGACCTAGGAATTTCGTTGCCCGAGGCCATGCGCCGTTTTTCTATTTCAGCGGAGCATCCAGATGTAGAGCTGGCTGTTACCGCTATTCTTGTACAGCGGGTGACTGGGGGCAATTTGGCCGTAGCCTTAGAGCGGATCGCCGGTACGATAAATGAACGTAGGCGGTTAGTCGGTAAGGTGCGGGCTATGACAAGCCAAGGCCGCCTTACAGGGGTGATTATTTCCTTGATGCCTGTAGTCTTGATGCTATTGCTTTTGCTCATCGCTCCGGACTTTGTGGCACCGCTGCTCTTTACTACCCAAGGGCGCTTACTGCTCACTCTAGGGGCCATGATGCAAGCCATCGGAGCGTTGTTGGTATGGCGGATTTGCTCTGTGGAATTGTAGTGGAACGTCAATGGAATAGAAAGGGTTCTATTTAGTGAGCGAGTATTCCTATAGAAAGGCGGTGTGGCGACCTTTGGTCGCTTAATTCTATGCAGGTTATCCTGGTTGGTATTTTAGTCGGTTCTGCTGTATTCTTTGCGGTTGCGGGAATACTACCCTCGGAGCAAAGAACCAGAAGACTTCTCAATTGCAAGCAGCAAGAGACTGTCTATGGTCATCTGAAGACACCATGGCGTGTTCTACTGGAGATCGTCTGCGGGATGGGGCGGCTCTGTCGGCATATACTTCCTAAAAGCTACCTAGGCAAATGTCAGGATTTATTAATAATGGCAGGAGAACCCTTGGGGATTGATGTATACTGCGGACTTGGTGTTGTTGTACTATGCTTAGCCATGGGTTTTGGCCTGGCAGCATCAAATTGGATGGTTACCTTCTTTGCTATTATTCTAGGGTTAGTCTCCATGCGGATATGGCTTGTGGCCATGGTTCGGCGCAGAAGAAACTGCATATCCCGGACACTACCCTTTGCTTTGGATCTCTTAACCATCTGTGGAGAGGCGGGACTCGGTTTTGATAGTGCATTGTCCCGCTATGTGGAAAGCAGCGACGAGGGACCACTTAGGGAAGAGTTTGTGGGACTCCTCCAAGATATGCGGTCGGGAAAGTCACGGTATCAGGCGTTGAAGGATTTTGCCGAGCGACTAAAAAGTCCTGAGATAGACTCCTTTTGCCTGACGATGATGCAGGCTGATCAACTAGGGACTAGTATTGGCACTGTGTTGCGGATGCTGGCAGATCAAACTAGAACACGCAGGAGTCAGCAAATAGAAGGTCTAGCCATGCGGGCGCCTGTTAAGATGCTATTTCCCCTATTATTCTTCGTCTTTCCTGCGGTTTTCATCGTCTTCTTTGGTCCTATTTTGCTAAATGGTCTTTTCCTTACCTGATATTCAGAAGGTATTTGTCGATCGACGTGGAAGTAATTACTTAAAATGGATTGGAGATGGATGGAGTCCACTGTCCTTATGGGCAAGGGGACGATCTCGGTCAGGTGTGTTTCCGGAATCTGTACCATGCCGGATAACTAGGCGGGCCGTTCTACTGGTTCATAGTCAATCTAGCATTGGGTGATTCGTGCTAGGTGAGTTGTGGCGGCTGCCTAATCGAACGTTTAGTGAAGGTGTTAGGATGGACTATGCTGATTATTCCGTGGTTTTGACCAACGGGACGGTTTCCGATTTGACGTTTTACCGACCGTTCTTGGAGGAGGCAAATTTTATCATTGCCGCAGATGGGGGAGCTACTATCGCAACAAGGTTAGGCGTGCGCCCATCGGTGCTTATTGGTGACTTTGATTCCCTTCCTGAAGAGGACCAAGACGTTCTTTCAGCTCAGGAGGTAAAGGTGATTAGGTATCCGGTCCATAAAGATAAGACAGATAGTCACTTGGCTGTTGAGTATGCTCTGAAACTATCACCAAGGAACATTATTATACTGGGGCCCTTGAGGGGCCGGCTTGATCATACTCTAGCTAATGTGGGCCTATTGTTTTTGATTCGCTCGGCTGGGAAAAAGGGTTATCTTGTGGATGAGACTAACTTCTGTCAGCTGAGTGGAAGTGAATGTTGGATTACAGGAAATATTGGACAGTTGGTATCTCTAATTCCTTTGTCCGAGGAGGTCAAAGGAGTATCTACTATTGGGTTGGGTTATCCTTTAACGGGTTCTACGTTAAGGCGATGTGATTCCCTGGGGGTAAGTAACTTTCTTGTCGAGGCACAGGCACGGGTTGCGGTAACTAGTGGTGACTTGCTCATTGTCCAGGTTCGATAAGTCGCGAATGTCAACCGCGAGACAGTCTATTTTAACCTGTGGCATCAATATGGAAGGGGGAAGGAAAATGCCAAAGAAGTGTAAAGATTGCGGCGCCGAGAGCCCAAACTGGGAGACTACATGCAAAAGCTGTGGAGCGGATTTTCCACCGTTGCTGAAGCAGGTTGAACCGGAGAAGAAGAAAAAAGGTCTGTTTGGTAAGCTATTCGGCAAAAAGGACGAATGAGATCGGCTCGTATTTATTAGTTTCTATGGACTTAGCGTTTCATCACACGATGGTGTTCTACTGTGGGGTGAGACGCTATTATTTTTCGTGAGAACACCTTATGTACTGGGAGGTCCAGCAATGCTGGTTAGAGATCCTATTCACGGGGACATTTACTTAACGGAGGAAGAGACCCGGGTACTGGATACTGCCCCCATGCAAAGACTGCGGGGTATCAAGCAGTTAGGCATGGCGTACTTGGTCTATCCCGGTTGCATGCACACTCGTTTCGAACACTGCTTGGGCACTTTGGCCATGGCCCAGAGAATTCTAGAAGCCCTGATGCGTAATGGATATCGCATTTCCCAGGAAGAACAGTGTCTAGTGCGTATGTCCGCCTTGGTCCATGATATCTCCCATATTCCCTTTGGGCATACCTTCGAGGACGAACGGGCGATTTTCCCCCGCCATGACTCCAAGGAACGGGTGATGTCGTTCCTTGAACGAGGAGACTTGCAGACTCTATTAGGTAAGTACGGTCTTCTGCAGCATGTCCTTTCGATTATCTTAAGACAGCCCAATAGTCCCTTTGCTCCCTGGGTGGGTGAGATCGTATCTAGTACTTTGGATGCGGATCTTCTGGATTACTTAAGGCGGGATGCGTATTACTCCGGTTTGTCTCAAACCTATGATGACCGCATCATCGATCATTTTGTGATTTGCGATGGGAAACTTGCGATAAACATGCAAAAACATGGGATGGATCGCCCCGATATTCGCTCCGAAATCCTTCATCTGCTTCGCATGAGGTACGTCCTTACGGAACGGGTCTACTATCATCATACAAAAGTCGTAGCTGGCGCCATGCTCTCTAAGGCTTTGGAGTTAGCAAAAGTCGATGTAAGGGATCTGTACTCCCTGGGGGATTGGCAGCTTCTTGACTACCTTCTGCAGGTGAGTCGGTATAAAGGGATCCCAGGCGTGAAGCGGCTTGTTAAACGACTAACAAGCCGGGATTTACTAAAGCGGGCCTACGTGATATCGCTGGCTACGGTATCGCCACGCAAGCAAGCGCATCTAATCTCCCTCTATTCTCATCCCCGAGGAATTAGGCTAAAGACCGAGCGAGAGATTGCAAGAAGCCTGGCACTGGAGGAAGATGAGGTTATAATCTACTGTCCACCTAAGACTGCTCTGCAGGAGACAGCAGTCTTAGTTAACTCAGCGGCCGGTCTACGACCTTTGAACACACCTGGATTCTGTGAGGAAGCCAACATAGCGCTGCTGGAGAGTCAGTATGAAGCGCTATGGCGTCTGTATGTCTTTGCCCCGAAAGAAAAACGGGCCGACGTCCGGAGGATATGTCAATCCCTCTTCAATCTCCCTAGTGAGTATCAATTCAGCTAGAAAAGCTGGTATTGCCAGCCGGAAAGGCCTGTTCGTTTAAGTGCCAGAATAGTATAATGGCCTTGGTAATGGGGAGTGGAGATTGTGGAGAATGCAGTTAAGGTACGGAGAGTGATTTTCCTAGTTATCATATGTATAGCCTTAATAATTGGAGGGGCCTTCCGCTATTTATCCTCTAATCTGGTGAATGCTCCAAAGACTGCTGTAATCCGGGAATTCCTGATGGATACCCTCGTAGAAATCCAGGTAGAGGAACATGATCAGGAAAAGGCGGTCTTGGCTATGGATAGAATGCGTAGCCTTGCCCTTGTGTTCGATCCTCACTCCGGTGATATAGCGCGGATTAATGATTCTTTTGGGCCTGTGCATGTTTCCGATGAGGTCTATGAATTGCTAGAACTGGTTTTGGCCTATAGCCCGGTTACCCAAGGTGGGTTCAATATCACCATAGGAAGCTTGATTGAATTGTGGGGATTCACTGAGGACACCCCGTCGGTACCTGAGGCCGGTGTCCTTGCTGGCGTCGTATCCGAAATTGCTTCTTTTGGGTTTACCCTAGATCCCGAGGAAAAGACCGTGGCGAAATCCCATCCAAACATGAAGATTGACGTAGGCGGTATTGCCAAGGGATATATCGTCGATCAGGCAGTACTTATGCTTGCTGAGCAGGGTGTGCAGTCTGCTTTAATTAACGCGGGGGGAGACCTCTATGTCCTAGGAAGCCGTCCCCAAGGACATGATTGGCGGATTGCGGTGAGGCATCCCCGTGACCTAGGTGGTTTCTTAGGCACTCTAAAGATCAAGGACTGTGCAGTGGCAACTTCTGGGGATTACCAACGCTTCTTCATTGAAGACGGTCGGCATTACCACCATATTCTAGACCCAGCCACAGGAATGCCGGCAAATAAGTGCATTAGTGTCACTATCCTTTCGAATTCAGTAACCTTAGCAGATATGTTGGCCACCACAGTATTTGTCTTAGGGCCAGATGTAGGAATGTCATTAGTTGAAGGACTAGAGAACACAGAGGCGATCATTGTAGATCAAAAGGGCCGAGTGCTCCTGTCGTCGGGGATCGACAGTAGTCATTGGCCCAAGCAGATTGAGGTGGCGCAATGAGTCGGGATCTCTTCAAGATGGTTAGGCTCGGTCTACTCCTTGGGTTGGCCATGGCCCTGTGGCTTCTTGAAGGTCTATTGCCCATAAATCACGTTATTCCCGGTGCTAAACTGGGTTTGGCCAATGTAGTCATACTGATCATAGTACTTCGCTTTGGCCTTAAGGAAGCGTTGATGATTAACTTATTGCGGTGCTTTATTATTTCCCTGTTTACAGGGACAACCTTTGGCTTTACTTTTGTTCTTAGTCTCGGTGGAGGGATATGCGCCGCGCTGGCTATGGGCGCCATCGGTCGGTGGGGAATGAAGCACGTTAGCGTCATCGGGCTTAGCATTGCCGGTGCCTTCGCCCATAACATTGCTCAAGTTATCTTAGCTTGTATCATGCTAGGGCATCGAGGTATTTTAGTATATCTACCATATTTTTTAGTTTTTTCTTTACCCACGGGCTTCTTTACCGGATTGGTGACCCATTACGTTCTACAGGCTACAGGTTGGCAGGATGTATTTCAGTCAGAAAGGGGCGGTGAGAAGAGTGCGTAGCTGTTTGTCACTCCTTAAGAAGGGGGATTTTGCCATTATGGGTATTGTGTTGTGTTCAGTGTTGATGTCCTTTGCTGCGCTGAATTCCAGGCAGGATGACAAGCAGCTGGAGATTATTGTAACGATCAATGGAGAAGAGGTATATCGCCAGCCGTGGTCTAGGGAGCAGACCTACACAATTGGTCTTAATTTGCCAAAGGGGGCTAAAGCCTTCTTAGATGTGACCCCAGAAGGAGTCCAGATGCAGCCTTTGCCCTTTGAGGTTTGTCCTGCCCAGATCTGCAGCCATATGGGGAGAATATCAAAACCGGGGCAAGTTATCCTTTGTGTGCCCAATAAGCTCATTGTGGAAATAGCCCGGGTGGGATCCCTTCAGTTAGATATTGATGGAATTACAGAGTAGTACATATAGCTAGATATTGATCACTTGTGAGGGAGCGATATTCCATTAGCACAGTCATTTTGGTTAAAGCTAAAGACTATGAGCGACAGACAATCACAAAAGCGATGGAGGAGCTTTTTGGTCATTTGGAGGAGCAGGGTTTTAGCCTCCTAGATACTAAAACTATGATTAAGCCCAATCTGCTTTGTGCTGCACCTCCCACCTCCGCGGTGTGCACCCATTTTAGTGTGATTCATGGGCTTGTTGAGCAGTTGCACAAAAGAGATATCTTTGATCTATCCCTGGGAGATAGCCCCGGCTTTGGTAACTTACAGCGGGTTGCCGAAGCAGCAGGAATTAGTCAGGTATGCCAAGAGACCGGGGTCAAATTGCAGAGACTCAGCCCTGGAGAAGAGGTCAGCGTTGATGATGGGAAAATGGTACGCCGGGTGGTTGTGGCAAGGCCAGTTGTAGAATCGGATCAAATAATAAATGTAGCCAAACTGAAGACCCATGGTTTAATGGGTTTTACCGGTGCGGTAAAAAATCTCTTTGGTTGCGTTCCCGGTAGTGATAAGGCTACGCTTCACTTTCGTTTATCCCACCGGGATCACTTTGCCGAAATGCTAGTGGATTTGTACCTGCTCATCAAGCCTCGACTATCGATTATCGATGGGATTGTGGGTATGGAGGGTCAAGGACCTCGGCAGGGAAATCCCCGTCCCCTTGGGGTGCTCATCGCGGGTACAGACGCCGTTGCAGTTGATGCCGTTGCCTGTGCAGTAGTGGGGATCGATCCCATGTCTATTCCTACTATCTATTTGGCCGACAGTAGAGGGGTTGGACAGGGGAGATTGGAGAATATTAGGATTATTGGAGCAAACCTAGACGATGTACAGGTCAATGATTTTAGAAAAGCAGATACCCAGGCAACCTTACGGGGCATACCGCAACCAGTAATGACATTGTTGCGCAAGCAACTTACATCAAGACCGTACATTATTGAGGAAAAATGCGTCGGTTGCGGTATATGTGTCCATTGTTGTCCGGCAGATACCATATTGCTCGAAAAGACAGCCCGCATAGTAGATTCTCAGTGTATTCGTTGTTATTGCTGTCATGAGCTTTGTCCCCAAGATGCGGTGGGCCTTGTTCCAGGGTTTCTTCAACGAGTCATTGGCTTATTTAGATAAAAGGTATGCGACCGGGTGTGGTCGCATACCTTAAAAAGCAACTTAATTACATTTCAGCTGGATTATGTGCGCTGGATATTTTGCTACCCTGTGCGTCTGGCTCGAGGCCAAAGCGAGGCTTCTGTCCGCTTGCGGCTTGGTTCATCAAGGATTGCTCGGCAGCAGCAATCATCCTACGAACCATATGTCCACCAACGGCACCACACTCTCGAGAAGAGATGTTGCCCCAGTACCCCGACTGATACTCAGGGTTAATCCCAAGCTCCGATGCAACCTCGTACTTGAACTGATCAAGAGCCTGCAATGCACCGGTAACTACAGGTTGGTTCCTGCTGGTTTCCTGACCTAATGCCATTTTGTCACCTCCTTTCGGTCTTAGCATTACCAACGTTCTTCAACGCATACGAGTTAATTGTTACCGAAGTTAGGTTCCAAGTGGGTCTTTGGTCACAAAGCAGTAGAACGAAAAGTGGCGGACATACTTTGCACAGACCATTATAGGCTTAGATAATACGTCCTAGCAGACTTCATGTTAGTCGAAGGAGCTGTTGTAGCATTTTCGCATTTTGGACTGCCTTTCCCTGATAATGATTATTCATACTGACATATACCGTATCGGTATGGGCTTTGAGCCTCTCCAGTTTTGGTACCCACTCTCTAAGCTCCTGTTCAGTATATAGGTAATCGTATCTTTGGTAGGATTGCTCGTGCTTGTACCAGTGTTCTTTGTTTCGTCCATGGAATCGAACATACCCAATACTGGTTGTGGCCACAGCCAAGGCAGGTAACAACCCCTTAATCCGGGGTTGATCGACACACACAAAACCCAGTTCGTGCTCCTTGAGGAATTCGAATACGTCCTGTTCCAACCAATGCACATTACGGAACTCCACCATCAATGGCCACTCTGAACCCAGTCTTCTGCGGAGTTGCGCAAGATATAATCGGTTTTCGGGGGTATGGTGGAAACTGTAGGGGAACTGCAGGAGAATACCGGCCAGCTTACCGTCGGTAGCGAGGGGCATGAGTGCATCGGTAAAAACTGTAAGGTCTTCCGTTGAGCAATCTCGGGAGTGGGTCATGGAACTATGTGCCTTTACAGCGAATCGAAAGTGCCCTGGAGTATTGGATGACATCCGTCGTAGCATGTCTTCTTCAGGTAACCGGTAGTAGGTGAAATTCAGCTCTGTAAATGGGAAAAGACGTGTATAGAAAGGCAACATCTGATCGTTTTTCGTACCCTTTGGGTAGACTGGTCCCACCCAGTCTCGATAGCTGTACCCCGACGTGCCGATGTAGATCATCTTTGTCCACCCCGCTTTTTGGCATCAAGCCAATTATACTATACTCACTATGCCAGTAAGTGCCGAAATAGAGGGATAATATGATCTATTGTCTGTCGTTCCTCTACTAAAGGAGCGAAAAGGTCGCCAGTACGTATTAGACGAGGCAAGACAGTAGTGACTGTAAACTGGTTCGGAACGATGGAGTTAAGTTCACGCCACAAAATTGGTGTAGAAACCGGTGCCATAGGTCGAGGACGTACGCTATATGGTGCGACAATGGTCTTCCCCGGCAGATTTTGCAGGTGATCCACATAAACCCGCCCCGTCCTATTTTTCACTAGACGTTCTGTTGTGACCTTGTCAGGGATGGTCTTGACCAGTAGTTGACCGATGTAAGCAACAAAGCTACTTGTAACCTTGTAGCTATACTGCAGGGCAAGTCCTACATAAATATGTAAACCCGTGGCGCCGGAGGTTTTCACATGGCTTACCAGTTGCAGCTGATCCAGTAGTTCTTTGACTAAGAAGGCCACCAAAACAACATCTGAAAAGGTGCAGCCCTCCGCAGGATCAAGGTCAATAATAACCTGGCTAGGGCATTGTGGGTTATCGATCTGTGAGAGCCATGGATGGATTTCGATGACAGCCTGATTGGCAAGCCACGTCAGGCAAGCTCGCTCTTCTGCCAAAATATAGTCAATGTCCCCCGTGTTAGAAGCCACTTGATATGTCCTAATCCAGTCGGGTGCGTAGGCTGGACACTGCTTCTGGTAAAAAAATTTGCTATTAATCCCATTGGGGTACCGGGTTAGGGTGAGGGGCCTTCCCTGCAAATGGGGGAGCATGTATGGGGCAACATCGGTATAGTACTTGATCAGGTGAGCCTTGGTTAGGCCATCTTGTGGCCACAGCTTTTTCTCGATATTGGTGAGGGTAATCCGGCGGCTATCGATTACCGTTACTTGCTTGGTGCCCATAGCTGATTCTCCTGGCATTCTTCCGGTTCTTTATCGGTACGCATTCGTATAAAAACCGGATGACGAAGGTTCCCAGTGGGAGTTACCTCCAAGTACTCGACGGTGCAGACCAGCACGGGTTTGACCCAGTTGGTAGTTCGATCTAGATCCTGAGGGACTATGATTTCTGTTCCTTGGGTCTTGAGTTTGCTCAAAAGAGTAAAGAGGGCTATACGTTGCTGCTCCGTAAAACCGGTACCAACACTTCCAATGTAGCGGAAGCGTGGTGAGGCAAATACAGCTAAAAGCAAAGAAGTAATGGAATCGGATTCAGCGTGATTGGTGTATCCTACAATGACACAGTCGACCTGGTGGGTGGCTCTGCACTTGATCCAATATCTGCTTCTTTGTCCAGGCAGGTAGGGACTGGTTTGTAGCTTGGCCATAGTCCCTTCAAAGGACTGGGACTGGCACGCCTGATGCAACTGTATTCCTGTCTCGAGAATGTATGGTGATATTACGAAATACTGGTTTTCCGGTAGTGATTCGGCAAGGACACACTTACGTTGGATTAACGGTTGGTCCAACAAAGATCGGCCGTTATGATAGAGTATATCAAAGACCACATAGGTGGCTGGAAGTTTAGAACTCATTTGTTTGATCAATCCAGGGTTTCGAGCGATGATGCGCTTTTGCACACCAGAGAATTGCACCTTGCCCTTATGAATGGTGACGATCTCCCCGTCCAAGACCAGGAAAAAACCCTTTACCTTCTCACGCAGGTTTGCCAGTTCTGGAAACAAGGATGTAATATCCCTCAAATTGCGACTTTGCAGTCTGGTGGATTCGCCGACAAAGGCAATACAGCGAATGCCGTCCCACTTCGGTTCAAAAAGGTAATCCGGAGAGTCAAAGGGTTGACCGGGTTGGGCTAGCATAGGCTTGATGGCTAGAGGCAACGCAATATTCATAGGGTTCTTCTCGTGTTGACCGCAGCCTGTTCTTCTTGTACAACCTTAAGACTTTCCTCCAGGGCCTTGAGCAAGTCAACCACTTTCTCCGGCTCTTCGAGGGTGGGGGCTTCATAAACCTCTTGGCCCTCTGCCTTGTTCTTGATTAGTCGCCACAGGGCTTCGCGGTAATCGTCGGTGTATTTTCCCGGATCAAAACTGGCGGATAAGCTGCTGATTAGGCTAATGGCCATCTTTACTTCATTGGGGTGGACTGAGACATCGTTAGGAATGGCTAGTTGCTCGTGGGACCGAACTTCGTCCGGAAAGAACATAGTCTCAAGAATGAGGGTTTTTCCCTGGACGCGTAAGGCGGCGAGGGACTGCTTAGACCGGATGACCAGTTTGGCAATAGCGATCCGGTTTGCCTCGGTCATGGCAATTTGTAGCAAGGCATAGGCCTTGTGGCCTCCGGGATGGGGTTCAAGGTAGTAGGTCTTATTGTAATAGACCGGATCAATCTCTGCTAAGTTCACGAAGTCGATGATGTCTATAGTTTTTGTTGTTTCTCCTGGGATACCATCGAGTTCCTCCTCGGTTAGAATCACGTATTTGCCTGGTTCGTACTCGTAGCCCCGCACGATCTCTTCAGCCGGGACCTCCCGCTGGCAACGGGGACAAGTTTTTTGGTATTTGATGGGGGTATTACATTCACGATGTAGATAGTTGAACTTAATTGATTTATCTTCGGTTGCTGCATACATACTAATTGGGATATTTACCAGACCGAAGCTAATGGCGCCCTTCCATAAACTACGCAAGTCTAATGTCTCCCTCCTAACTCTTATATTATGCCCCTCTGGATCTCTTTCATGCGAAGGTATGAATAGACTAGAAAGAAGGAGAAAACACGAGCAAGAACCAGCATAGGTGTAGCAATGGCCGAATGCTGTGTTTTGACTGGTCTAGGCTATTGGGGTATACTAGGCTTTGCCTTGAGGTTGAAGGCTTTGGGCGAATAGCTCAGCTGGGAGAGCACCTGCCTTACAAGCAGGGGGTCACAGGTTCGAGCCCTGTTTCGCCCACCATATAAAAGTCGCGGAGCCGTGGTGTAGCCTGGTTTAACACGCCGGCCTGTCACGCCGGAGATCGCGGGTTCGAATCCCGTCGGCTCCGCCATTGTGCCGAGATAGCTCAGTCGGTAGAGCAGGGGACTGAAAATCCCCGTGTCCCCAGTTCGATTCTGGGTCTCGGCACCATTTATTTGTACTTTCCTATCTATCCTCTCGTGTTTCCCTTTTGTAAAACGTCCTTTATATTTCGTTCCCTTTTGGAAGACGGCTTGCCCAGAGAATGGGACCGGTGAAACTCTTGTTTCGCTAGGTAGCATATGGTATGATACTGCCATTGATACATGAAAAGCTAGCGGTTGCTGCCAAGTTGCTTAGGCATAATGACCGTGCTGAGTTTAAGATTACTAGGGAGTGAAGGTATTGCCGAAGATTACATTTCTCGGGGCGGGAAGCACAGTATTTGCCAAGAACGTTTTAGGTGATTGCATGCTCACGCCTGCATTGGCCGAATCGGAGTTAGCATTGTATGATATCGATCCCCAACGGCTGGATGACTCTTATCGTATGCTTAGCAACCTGAACAAGAACTTCGGTGAACGGGCGACGATTGTTGCCTATAAGGATCGGAAAGAAGCTCTTGCCGGCGCGGATTATGCGGTTAATGCAATTCAGGTCGGTGGATATGAACCGTGTACGGTTATTGACTTTGAGATTCCGAAGAAATATGGTTTACGACAAACCATTGGAGATACCTTGGGAATCGGTGGCATTTTCCGTGCCCTGCGCACGATTCCAGTTATGTTGGATTTTGCTGCGGATATGGAAGAGGTGTGCCCTGACGCTTGGTTCCTCAACTATACCAATCCAATGAGTATGGTAACGGGAGCAGTGCAGCGGGCGACAAAGGTGAAGACAGTGGGCCTTTGTCATAGCGTTCAAGTCTGTGCATCGGGATTACTCAACTCCCTTGGCATGAGCACCGAAGGGATTCAGTGGAAGATCGCCGGGATTAACCACCAGGCTTGGCTGTTGGAGATTACCAGGGATGGCCAAGACCTCTACCCCGAGATCAAAGAGAGGGCGGCCCAGAAAACAACGCCCCACTGGGATATGGTACGCTACGAAATTATGAAACGTTTTGGTTATTATGTTACTGAATCCAGTGAACATAACGCAGAGTATATGCCCTACTTCATCAAGAGTAAATACCCAGAGTTAATCGAACGGTTTAATATTCCTCTAGATGAGTATCCACGGCGATGCGTCAATCAGATTAAGAGATGGGAGACCATGCGCCAGGACTTGGTGCATAATAAACAGATTACCCATACACGTACAGGGGAATATGCTTCGTACATTATGGAGGCCATTGAACTAGACAAACCATACAAAATTGGTGGTAATGTGCCCAATACGGGATTGATTACAAATTTGCCTAAGGAAGCTTGTGTCGAGGTACCCTGTCTAGTTGATGCCAGTGGAGTCACGCCTTGCTACGTAGGGGATTTACCACCCCAATGTGCGGCGTTGAACCGGACTAACATTAATGTGCAACTGTTAACGATTGAGGCTGCTCTAACCAGGAAGAAGGAGCATGTCTATCAAGCGGCGATGCTTGACCCCCATACTAGTTCGGAACTGAGTATTGATGATATTGTAAGTCTATGTGATGAACTCTTTGAAGCCCACCGGGATTGGCTACCTGAGTATGAATAAGGTCCAAAAGAGAAGAAAAGGCCGAGCACTGCTCGGCCTTTTCTTTATGGTAACACGGTCATAATTTCCCTTGCGATTTCCGGGTAATTGGCGATAAACTTAAGCTCATCGTCGGTAAGTGGTTTTTGGGTGTGAACGTTAGCGTACCTGACTAGATCTAAGATCATTTCTGCCTCCTTATCATCCTTAAACTCGATCTCCAGACGCTGGTATACGTTTCGGAAGCCTTTGATGCCGCTATACTCTCCAGTGGTGATCTGTCGACCGGTCTCGATGATCTCAGGTTCGCCTCGACCGAGTTCTTCGAAATCGAATAACTCATAGTTGCGGCGGTCTTTTAGGGCCCCGTCAACATGGATTCCCGATTCATGGGCAAAGGCGTTGGCTCCCACCGCCACTTGATTGATTGGGATTGGTACACCAAAGCACAAGGAGGCGTACTTGGCGATCCGCCACGCACAGCACAGGTTAATTCTTTCATCCAATTTATACCGGTCACCGAAGTCCTTGGATTTGGTAATGGCTAAAATTGTTGATACTAGGTCTGCGTTTCCGGCCCGCTCCCCGAGACCGTTTACAGTGGTGTTGATGTAGCAGTCAACTCCTGCATCTAGAGCACCCTTTGCTCCGGCGAGGGAACAGGCAACGGCCATGCCAAGATCATTGTGACAATGCATCTCAATTGGCATCTTAGTTTTTGATGCCATGTAATATACCCGTTCGTAGATGGTGAAGGGATTATCGTAGCCGAGGGTGTCGCAGTACCGAAGACGACAAGCACCTGCTTCCTTAGCTGCTAGAGCAAATTCGACGAGGTAATCGAGATCGGTTCGGGAAGCATCTTCAGCGTTTACTCCGATAGTTAGGGCCCCTCGTTGTTTGGCTGTATGCACCGCTTCCACCATCATATCGATAACGTCTTGGCGAGATTTCCTACCTTGGAATTTACCGAACAACATCTGCTCGGACGTGGACATGGACAAGTTTACATGTCTTACTTTCGTTCGATCGAAGGCTTTATCCACGTCTTCTTTAATCGCGCGCAACCATCCTTGCAATAGCATTGGCTTGATTACGCCCATCTCCGCAAGACGTAGATTTGCATTCAGGTAGTTGACCTCATGGCGCGTGACCGGAAACCCGAATTCGCTCTGATAAATTCCCATTTCATTCAGATACAAATTCAGCATGGTTTTCTCCAATTTAGCCAAGCCAAGGCGAGAGGTTTGCACGCCGTCCCTATTTGTGACATCAATAATGTAAATCTTGTTGTTACTTCCCATAATAGATTCGTACCTCCGTAAAACAATAATAAATGCTGGCAGGACAGCTTCATGGTGATAGGTATATATGTTTATCTATTCTATCAGATCCTTTTTAAAGGGTAAATAGGCATTTGCTGAGAAAAAACTCTTTCATGGTTTCTGAGCCTGGGAAAGCGCCTCTGAAGCAGCTAGCCTAAAGCTAATAGGCAAACACCAAACCAGAGTAGCAAGAACAGTGGCTTGAGGGGTTGCATTTGAAAAAGTCCTATGCTATAATCTACTTGCGCTAGGGGAAAAGCGCAGCGAGCGGAAGTAGTTCAGTGGTAGAACACCACCTTGCCAAGGTGGGGGCCGCGGGTTCAAGTCCCGTCTTCCGCTCCATTTTTGTCTATGGCGGCATAGCCAAGTGGTAAGGCAGGGGTCTGCAAAACCCTTATTCCCCAGTTCGAATCTGGGTGCCGCCTCCAAATAATGGGGGAGTAGCTCAGCTGGGAGAGCATCCGCTTGACGTGCGGAAGGTCCACGGTTCGAGCCCGTGCTTCCCCACCATTTTTATGCAGTAGCTTAATAGCTACTTTTTTTATTTTACCCACAAATTGCTGTCTCACCTTGGTTCCCCGAATCCTCTATCCTCGCATAACTCCTAGTTCGCGCACATATACTATACGGTACTTTCAAGAATAGGGAGCGATTCTTGTGGAGCTTGCTAGGGTAGGGACAAGCAAAGCTATTTCTCGAGTGCAACAACGTCTACACCTATTTCGCGATGTACTACAAGGTGATGGGATCAGTGTAGATATCGGTGAGCAGCAATTAGGAAAGTCAGTGTTTTACTGTTGCTACCTAAAAACCAACGGTGTGGCCGAAATCTGCCGGTACCAATTGGCGGAGACCATTGCCGATATCATTACGGAGATTCTTCAAGCAGAGTATATCAGACGCATCCTCCGCTGCCATTATACGGGATTTGACCGGGTGGAGGAAGGAAGCATTTGCGCGGAAGCCCAACTGCTTGCCCAAAACCCCCGGCGCAAAAGGAGGATCATCTTTGCCCTTTTGGATTACCTAAACAACCATGTCTATCTACATGTGGATGGGTTTGTTAGATTTCGGCTTCCGGATTACTGGGAAGAACTAGTGGATTGTGTTGACATTGCCGTGGGCAATTTCCAGGATCGGAAGGAACATGAGGAATTTGTCAGTTTGCTTAGATTCTTCGTTGACGTACAGGAGCCCCGACTTGAGACAGTGCAAATTGTCCGACAAAACCGTGGCTATGTTCTGTTGGACAGCCAACAGCGCCCAGTAGACAACAGTCTTCTATGCGGCTTGTCCTTAGAACCTAACGATTATGGTGCCAGCCCCGAGGACCTGTTGCTTAGTGCATTAGTAACCCTGTCCCCTTCCACCATCGTGCTTCATTCTGATGAAGATCCCATCTTTAGCACCATCGGCGAAGTTTTCTCCCAGAGAATACGTTACTGCACTGGCTGTTCCCTCTGCCTAAAGGACTAAGTTGTACATTTTCCACCGATGCGGTATCATATGGACATGATGAAGCCAAGGTGCGGGGGTGACCGAGTGTATTGGGGTTATGTCATTATGCCTGTGATTGGTGCGGTGATCGGTTGGATTACCAACGTGTTAGCAATTTGTATGCTTTTCCGCCCCTATCGGCCTATACGCATTGGCAGCGTATCACTGCAGGGGTTGTTGCCCCGTCGGCAAAAAGAACTAGCCAAAGTGGTAGGGGAGACTGTTTCCCAACAGTTGCTGCCCCAGGATAAGTTGACTGGCCTTCTCACCGATAGCTCCACTGCGGAGCATCTGTCCAAGACTCTAGCTGTCCACGTACAGAGCCGCTTAGAGGAAAAACTCCCCAAATTTCTGCCCCAGGCTCTACGCAACTATCTGGTTGGTGAGGTTGTCCAAGGGGTGGACAGGGAGTTTCGGTCCATGCTGCCTCAGGTTATGGGCGACGTAAATCGGTTCATTGACGAGGAAGTGAACGTATCCAGGACTATTGAGGAGACCATTGTCCAATTCGACCTCCGAGAGTTGGAGAAATTGACGATTTCTGTCATGGGTACTGAGCTAAGGTATATTGAGTTTTGGGGTGCGGTCTTTGGTGGACTGATCGGACTTGCACAATCTGGAGTGATGTACCTACTCCAGTAGCGGCTAATGGCTATGCCTTCATGGGAGGAGTGAGCAGTATTGAAGTGGTCCTTTTCTATGGTTGGATGCTTGATCGTACTTGTTTTGTGTACCTACGGGACCTTTGCCCAGGAATATTTCCAGCCGCAAATTCTGCCGGCCTACTATACGAAGCGCGCACCGAGCATTGATGGGGAGCTTAAGGAATGGCAACATATTACTCCTGTGTATTTGAGTAGTACAAGTCCTAGCTGGCTCCAGGGCTTTCGAGTATGGGAACCTAAGGTGACGAACGAGGCCATTATTCCAAATCAGTTTAGTAGTGCCCAGTTGTGGTTTATGTGGGATCAGAAGAATCTCTACGTGGCAGCCCGAATCTGGGAAGAGGAAATATCGAAGCATTCCCGGCTGAATATCTACCTAGACCCGTGGGGACGTCGCTCAAACAAGGTTATGCCTGGACAGGTATGTTGTCGTATTGCCTATGCCACTAGTTTGCGGGATGGGGCGGTGATTGAGGATCTTTCCACCCGCAAGACAACGCGACTCTTGGAGGTTGTGACGGTACCGTGGAATGAGGGGTGGATTATTGAGGCTACCATACCGTTGAATGTAGTTCTAGGCTCCCCCTTGCTGCCCGAGCGGGAAATGACCTGTGACATCACTTTAGAGAAGATGAATGAGGTGGGGAGCCGCAAGTCGGCTTTGTCATACTTTGGGGGTATGGAACACTGGCTCAAAAGCTACGCGTGGGGGAGTATGTTGCTTAGCGAATAGTAGATTGGTTGTTGAACGGGACTTTTGCAGCAACGACAGTAATAGAGGCCGCTGATGCTTGTGTAGCAAGTACTTGTCGGTTCTGGTATTACAATGAGTTGTACATATTGAGGGTTTTTTCGTTCCTCTAGAATTTTTGTAAGATCCCCTAGTTTAGGATATTTATGGCTGAGATGAACACCAAGTACTTCTGTGATTGCTTTTTAGTCTGAATTTCCCTCAAGTTTATGGGCCACCTTGTTTTTGATCCTGAATGTTTCTGGATCACTCCGAAAAGCCAACAGAATTTCCCTTTGAGTCTTTGTTGGCGGACCCAGAAGCTGATCTCCCATCCTATAGGATACTTTTCCATCGATTTAACACGGCCTTCACTGTAGGGGCCGGCCTCTTTGTTTGTTTTTGCATAATGCAGATCATATCCGCCCAGAGGATCTGTGTGATAAATCTTCTGAATAATTTTCCGTCCATGGACGTGTCGGTGTGTGTTTGAAGCCGATACAGCTTTAGAGGGTTCTTCATACTTTCATAAGGATTCTCAATCCCATCGCGTCTGAGATAGTGTCTGATAGCCTCTTCTGGAGTATGCTTCGCTACATTTAGTTGGCACAAATACTTAGACCCTCGTTAATTTCCTCATCATTCTTTTCATAGGAAATCAGCTTACCCCGCTGTACTTCTACATTATAGCAGGGTTCTTGCTTCCCCTAGTGGTTTTACCCTGCTGTCTTTCGAGTTCTTCACCTCCTTTTCCAATCTTTTCATAAAGAACGGTTTCGTCTGGGGCCGTTTTTACACTACTGTAGTAAATAAAAATCTGGTAGTCCCTCTTTATTTCCTACTTGGAGATAAAGCCTCTCGATCCATTCCTTTACCTCTACCTCATCACTAGGGATCCGTGTATCTCTCTGACCTAGAACACCTAGTCATCAACTTCTTACTCATACATATGGGAAAGAAATGTGCCCCGGAGGCATTATGCCGCAAGGGCTTCAAGAAGTGTGCCTCCAGTAAGGTGCCAAACTAACGAAAAAACTTGACGAGTAGTCCTCACAACCAATAGTATGATAGTCTTTATTTGGAACGGCTTTATTGGGTTGCTGCAAAACTAGGGAATCAAGCACATTGCATGGCTCAGCAGATTTGGCTGTTGACACCACCGATGCCATTGGATATAATAAGGAGCAAATATATTTGGCATAGACTTAATAGTGATGATGAGGAAAGTAGCTAAGGAAAGGGTTTACAGAAAAGGGAAGCCGTAGGTTGAAAGCTCCCTAACACTTCCTTTGGCGAAGACCCCCTCTGAACTGCAGGCTGAACTCATAGTAAGCCGGGCCGGTTGCACCGTTATCGCATGGAATGAGACTACCTAAGTTATGTAGTAATTAGGGTGGAACCACGTGAGGTTAACCTCTCGTCCCTTTCGGGCGAGGGGTTTTTTGATGTTTTGAAAGGAGTGTTTCATTTGTCACAGATAGAGATTACGTTACCGGACAAGAGCAAAAAGAATTACCCCCAAGGAGTTCTTCCTTTGGAGATTGCCGTAGACATCTCCCCTGGGTTGGCGAGGAAGGCAGTGGCGGCTGTAGTGGATGATGTATTGGTGGATCTGAATCATCCACTGGAGGCAGACAGTACGGTCCGTATTATTACCAGCGATGACGCCGAGGCGTTGGAGATCCTAAGACATACTGCGGCCCATATTATGGCCCAGGCAGTCTTAAGGCTTTATCCAGGAGCGAAACTGGCGATTGGCCCTGCGATCAGCGATGGATTCTACTATGACTTTGACCTGGAAGAGTCATTGGGTTCCAATGAGCTGGTGGAAATAGAGGCGGAAATGGAACGGATTATTGCCGCGGATCTAGCAATCGAGCGGAGGGAGATGTCCCTTGATGAGGCCATAGAGTTCTTCAAAGCAAATGATCAGGAGTACAAAGTGGAGCTCCTTGAAGATCTGGATAGCGATGTGATCAGCCTCTACAAACAGGGCGAATTTGTGGATTTGTGTCGTGGCCCGCACCTTCTGTCTACAGGGAAGCTTCCTGCCTTCAAACTGCTAAACACTGCCGGTGCCTACTGGCGGGGCGATTCTGATCGACCCATGCTGCAGCGGATTTATGGGACCGCGTTTTTCCGAAAGAAGCACCTTACTGAGCACCTCCATCGTTTGGAGGAGGCAGCCAAACGGGACCATCGCAAATTAGGCAAGCAACTGGACCTATTTAGTATCTGCGATGAAGGGCCGGGTTTTCCCCTGTTCCATCCCCGGGGTATGGCGATTCGCAGGAAACTAGAGGATTTCTGGCGTCGGGAGCACAAGCTAAGGGGCTACCAGGAAATCCAGACTCCGATTATCCTCAGTGAAGAGCTATGGCGTCAGTCGGGTCATTACGATCATTACCGGGAGAATATGTACTTTACCGTGATCGATGAGAAGAAATACGCGATTAAACCGATGAACTGTCCTGGTTCCTTGTTGGTATATCGGCGGAAGATGCATTCATACAAGGAACTGCCCCTGCGTTATGCGGAACTTGGCTTGGTTCATCGCCATGAAATGTCAGGAGTACTCCATGGGTTGATGCGTGTTCGTAATTTCACCCAGGACGATGCTCATATTTTTATGACCCCCGAACAGATTGAATCGGAGATTACCCAGGTTATGGAGCTAGTTGATTACGTCTACAGGGACGTGTTTGGGTTTAACTACCACGTTGAACTAAGTACCCGTCCTGAGAATTCCATGGGCTCTGATGAGATTTGGGAAAGGGCCACAGCGGCATTACAGGCGGCCTTGAATGCGAAGAATATGTCCTATGTCATCAATGAAGGTGATGGAGCCTTCTATGGTCCAAAGATTGATTTCCATCTGGAGGATTGTCTTGGCCGTACCTGGCAGTGTGGCACCGTACAACTAGACTTCTTGATGCCGGAGCGATTTGATCTATCATATATTGGTGAGGACGGTCAGAAGCATCGGCCGGTTATGGTACACCGTGTGGTTTTCGGCAGCCTAGAGCGGTTTATAGGTATACTGATTGAACACTTCGCCGGAGCGTTCCCCCTGTGGCTTGCCCCAGTGCAAGTACAGGTGATTCCCGTTGGGCAAGACTTCTTAGCCTATGCCAATAATATTGCTACTGAGTTAACCCGGTGTGGTTTTGATGTTGAAGTGGATGAGCGAGACGAAAAAGTTGGCTACAAGATTCGCAATGCCCAGGTAAACCAGGTACCTTATATGCTCATCCTTGGCGAGAAGGAGCATACCGGAAATTGTGTCTCGGTGAGGCATCGACGGCAAGGAGATCTAGGGACCATGTCTTTAACTGAGTTCATCGCTAAGCTGCAAGGGGAGCTTTTGGTCACTAGACGCTCAGAATAGGCGAGCTATTTGCGATGTTTGGAAGTAGGCATTGTAACGGGATTTGCTCTTGGGGCAAAAATGTGTTTACCCCAAGACGATCCCATGAATACGGCATTTTCGCATAGCAGAAAAATATGATCAG
>Ga0172382_10000416_pt1 | contig 80326 bp, 69 predicted proteins | sample Leawel138RmetaG_FD_122245 | JGI IMG/M metagenome (GOLD analysis project Ga0172382, IMG submission 122245) | Leachate microbial communities from a municipal landfill in Southern Ontario, Canada - Leachate well 138R metaG | ecosystem: Engineered > Solid waste > Landfill > Unclassified | place...
CCAGCGCGCTGGCCTTGCCCATGTCGAGCTGGCTGCCGTGGCGCGCTTTCAGCTCGGCCATGACCTTGCCCATGTCCTTGACGCTGGTGGCGCCGAGTTCGGCCTTGATCGCCGCGATCGCCGCCCGCGTTTCCGCCTCGCCCATCTGCTGGGGGAGGAATTCCTCGATCACCGCCAGCTCGCCGGCCTCCGCGTCGGCCAGCTCCTGGCGGCCGCCCTGCTGGTAGAGCGCGATCGATTCGCGGCGCTGCTTGGCCATCTTCTGGAGGACTTCCACCACCAGCGTGTCGTCGTCGGGAACCTGCGTCGCGGTCCGCAGCTCGATGTCGCGGTCCTTGAGCTTGGCCAGGATGAGGCGCACGGCGGCGAGGCGCGGCTTGTCGCCGGATTTCATGGCGGCCACCTGCGCCGCCTTGATCGAGTCGCGGATCATGTTTTTCCTGATTCCCGTGGATAGCCGCGCGGCGCGGCGGAATTGTCTATCTTAGGACTGGATTTTCCGTTTTCCTAGGTTGACGCACTGCACCATGAGGGGTAGCGGCCGGGCCTTAGCACCCATCGCCGGAAACCCCTAAACGGAGCGCCCCTCATCATGGCCGACGCCGCCCCTTCGCACGCGCCTCAACCCGGGGCTGAAAGTCCCAAGGGCGCGACCGGCGTTCTGGTCCTGGCCGATGGCCACGTCGCCTGGGGCCGCGGCTTCGGCGCCACGGGCCAGGCGGTGGGCGAGCTGTGCTACAACACCGCCATGACCGGCTATCAGGAGGTGATGACCGATCCCTCCTACGCCGCGCAGGTCGTCACTTTCACGTTCCCGCACATCGGCAACGTCGGCGTCAACGACGAGGACCTCGAGTCGCAGGTCGAAGGCGCGGTTGGCTGCGTCGTGCGCGAGGATGTGACCGCCCCGTCGAACTTCCGCGCGCGCGGCGGTTTCGCCGAATGGATGGAGGCCAAGGGCAAGATCGGCCTTGCCGGCGTCGACACCCGCGCGCTCACCCGCCGTATCCGCCAGTCGGGCGCGCCCAACGTGGTCATCGCGCATGACCCGGACGGCAACTTCGACATCCCGGAGCTGGTCAGGCGCGCCCGCGACTGGCCGGGGCTGGAAGGCATGGACCTTGCCCGCGTCGTCTCGCGGCAGCAGCAGGAAGGCTGGGAAGGCGGCGTCTGGGCGCTGGGCCGGGGCTATGCCCGCTCGCCGCGCGATGCCCGGCCGCATGTCGTGGCGGTGGACTTCGGCGCCAAGGACAACATCTTCCGCAACCTGGTGAAAGCCGGCGCGCGCGTCACCGTGGTGCCCGCGCAGACGCCGCTCGCCGATATCCTGGCGTTGCAGCCCGACGGCGTGTTCCTGTCGAACGGTCCGGGCGATCCGGCCGCGACCGGCGCCTATGCCGTGCCCATGATCCAGGGCCTGCTGGAACGCGACATGCCGCTATTCGGTATCTGCCTGGGCCACCAGATGCTGGCGATCGCCGCGGGCGCGACCACCACCAAGATGCACCAGGGCCACCGCGGCGCCAACCATCCGGTCAAGCGGCTGGAGGACGGCGTGGTCGAGATCACGTCGATGAACCACGGCTTCTCGGTGGACAACACCCGCCTGCCCGGGAGCGTGACCGAAACGCACGTCTCGCTGTTCGACGGTTCGAACTGCGGCATCTCGGTCCGGGGCAAGCGCGCCTTCGGCGTGCAATACCACCCCGAGGCGAGCCCGGGGCCGCAGGACAGCTTCTATCTGTTCGAGCGGTTCCTTGGGATGCTGGCGGCCTGACGCCCGTTGCGACTGGAGAACGACATATGAGCCTCACCGAACTCGAACAGCACGCCTACGCCTATTACGTCGCGACCGACGCCGCGCAGTTCAGCGCCGCGCCGCGGTTCTATCCCTATGGCGAGCTGACGCTGATCTTCGCCGACAAGATCCAGGTGGCGACGCGCAAGTTCGGGCGCCAGGTCCATTCCCGCGCGAACGTGGTCGCAGGGGCGCTGATCGACAAGCTGATCGCCGCGGGGGCCTATTCGACCACGCAGAACGAATTCGGCGGCTCGATGCACCAGTTCCAGGAGCCGGCCTACAAGGCCTTCCTGAAAGCGGAACAGGAAGCCGATCCGATCATCCAGCAGGCGAAAGCGCAGGGTTCCGCGTTCTGGGACCAGGCCTTCGCCCGGCTCACCGGCCAGTAAGACTTTAGGAAGCCCATGCCCAAGCGCACCGACATCTCCTCGATCCTCGTCATCGGCGCGGGTCCCATCGTCATCGGCCAGGCCTGCGAGTTCGACTATTCGGGCACGCAGGCGATCAAGGCGCTGAAGGAGGAGGGCTACCGCGTGGTCCTCGTCAACTCCAACCCGGCGACGATCATGACCGACCCCGACATGGCCGACGCCACCTATATCGAGCCGATCACGCCGGAAGTCGTCGCGCGCATCATCGAGAAGGAGCGGCCCGACGCGGTGCTGCCCACCATGGGCGGGCAGACCGCGCTCAACACCGCGCTGGCGCTGTTCAACGACGGCACGCTGGAGAAGTTCGGCGTCCAGATGATCGGCGCCGACGCCGATGCCATCGACAAGGCCGAGGACCGCCAGCGCTTCCGCGAGGCGATGGACCGGATCGGCCTGGAAAGCGCGCGCTCGGGCGTCGCGCATTCGGTGGACGAGGCTTTCGCGGTGCTGGAAAAGACCGGCCTGCCGGCGATCATCCGCCCCAGTTTCACGCTGGGCGGCACCGGCGGCGGCGTCGCCTACAACAAGGCGGAGTTCGAGACGGTCGTGCGCTCGGGCCTCGACGCCTCGCCGACCAACGAGGTGCTGATCGAGGAAAGCCTGCTGGGCTGGAAGGAATACGAGATGGAGGTCGTGCGCGATCGCGCCGACAACGCCATCATCATCTGCTCGATCGAGAACGTCGACCCGATGGGCGTCCACACGGGCGATTCGATCACCGTCGCCCCGGCGCTGACGCTGACCGACAAGGAATACCAGATCATGCGCTCGGCGAGCATCGCCGTGCTGCGCGAGATCGGGGTCGAGACGGGTGGTTCCAACGTGCAGTTCGCGGTCAATCCGCAGGACGGCCGCCTGATCGTCATCGAGATGAACCCGCGCGTCTCGCGCTCGTCGGCGCTCGCCTCGAAGGCGACCGGCTTTCCCATCGCGCGCGTGGCGGCCAAGCTCGCGGTCGGCTACACGCTCGACGAGATCACCAACGAGATCACCGGCGCCACGCCCGCCAGCTTCGAGCCGACGATCGATTACGTCGTCACCAAGATCCCGCGCTTCGCCTTCGAGAAGTTCAAGGGGGCCGAGCCGCTGCTGACCACGGCCATGAAGTCGGTCGGCGAGGTCATGGCCATCGGCCGCAATTTCAAGGAATCGCTGCAGAAGGCGCTGCGCGGGCTGGAAACGGGGCTCGACGGCTTCAACCGCGTGGTCGAGCTGGCAGACGCCGATCGCGACGCGATCAAGGCGGCGCTCGCCCGCGCGACGCCCGACCGGCTGCTGAACGTCGGCCAGGCCTTCCGCGAGGGCTTCACGGTGGAGGAGATCCACGCGATCACCCATTACGATCCGTGGTTCCTGCGCCATATCGAGGAGATCATCGCCGAGGAGGCGAAGATCATCGCCGAAGGCCTGCCGATCGAGGCGGCCGAGCTGCGGCGCCTCAAGGCCATGGGCTTTTCCGACAGACGCCTGGCGATTCTGGCGGTCCGCTCGGTCCATGTCGCCGGCGGCCTCGGCGAGACGCGCGCGGGGCGGCACGGGCTGCTGCACGACGCGATCAAGGCGATGGCCGGCGCGACCAGCGAGGACGAGGTGCGCGAGCTGCGCCGCAAGCTCGGCGTGCATCCGGTGTTCAAGCGCATCGATAGCTGCGCCGCCGAGTTCGAGGCGGTGACGCCCTACATGTATTCGACCTACGAGGCGCCGATGTTCGGTGAGCCAGAGGACGAGGCGGCGCCCTCCGACCGGCGCAAGATCGTCATTCTCGGCGGCGGGCCGAACCGCATCGGCCAGGGCATCGAGTTCGACTACTGCTGCGTCCACGCCTGCTTCGCGCTGGCCGAGGCGGGCTTCGAGACGATCATGGTCAACTGCAACCCGGAGACGGTGAGCACCGACTACGACACGTCCGACCGGCTCTACTTCGAGCCGCTGACGGCCGAGGACGTGCTGGAGATCCTGCGCGTCGAGCAGCAGAACGGCGAGCTGGTCGGCGTCATCGTCCAGTTCGGCGGGCAGACGCCGCTCAAGCTGGCGCAGGCGCTGGAGGACGCGGGCATCCCGATCCTCGGCACCTCGCCCGATGCCATCGACCTGGCCGAGGACCGCGAGCGCTTCGCCGCGCTGGTCGAGAAGCTGGGCCTCAGGCAGCCGGCCAACGGCATCGCCCGCAGCCGCGACGAAGCGGTCGCGGTGGCGTCGCGCATCGGCTATCCCGTGCTGATGCGGCCCAGCTACGTGCTCGGCGGCCGCGCCATGGAGATCGTCGACAGCGTCCAGCAGCTCGACGACTACATCGCCACCGCCGTCCAGGTTTCCGGCGACAGCCCGGTGCTGATCGACCAGTACCTGCGCGACGCGATCGAGTGCGACGTCGATGCGCTCTGCGACGGCGAGCAGGTGGTCATCGCCGGCGTCATGCAGCACATCGAGGAGGCGGGCATCCATTCGGGCGACAGCGCGTGCACGCTGCCGCCCTACAGTCTCTCGTCCGAGATCGTCGCCGAGATGGAGCGCCAGGCGGAAGCGCTGGCCTTCGCCCTCGGCGTGCGCGGGCTGATGAATATCCAGTTCGCGGTGAAGGACAGCCCCGAGGGGCAGCAGGTCTATCTGATCGAGGTCAACCCGCGCGCCTCGCGCACCGTGCCGTTCGTCGCCAAGGCGATCGGCCAGCCGGTCGCCAAGATCGCGGCGCGGGTGATGGCAGGCGAGAAGCTGGCCGGCTTCCCGCCGTTCCGGCGCGAGCTGGACTACATGGCGGTGAAGGAGGCGGTGTTCCCCTTCGCCCGCTTCCCCGGCGTCGATCCGGTGCTTTCGCCCGAGATGAAATCGACCGGCGAGGTCATGGGCATCGACCGCGATTTCGCCACGGCCTTCGCCAAGTCGCAGCTTGGCGCGGGCACCGTGCTGCCGCAGAGCGGCACCGCCTTCGTCTCGGTCAAGGACGGCGACAAGGCGGTGATCCTGCCGGCGGTGCGCCAGCTCGTCGCGCTCGGCTTCACGATCATCGCGACCGGCGGGACGCAGCGCTATCTTGCCGATGCCGGCGTGCCGGTGGAGCGGGTGAACAAGGTGGCCGAAGGCCGGCCGCACATCGTCGACCGCATCATCGACGGCGACCTTGCGCTGATCTTCAACACCACCGAAGGCTGGCAGAGCCTCAAGGATTCGCAGTCGATCCGGGGTTCGGCGCTGGTCGGCAAGGTACCCTACTTCACCACCGCGGCGGCTTCGCTGGCGGCGGCGCAGGGGATCGCGGCGCAGCGCGGCAGCCGGCTTGAAGTGCGTTCGTTGCAAGCCTATTATAACTGAAACAAATCGGCCCCCCTGACTTTTTGACGAATTGAGCCGTTTCCCACGCGGAACCGGACGGGGGGTTTTAGTCGCCAATGAGGGGGCGACAGGAGGTATGTAGAATATGGCGAGTGTCGAGAAGCTGCCGATGCTGGCGGAAGGCTATGAGAAGCTGACGACCGAGCTGAAAGCGCTGCGCGAGGAGCGGCCGCGGATCGTCGACGCGATCGAGGAGGCGCGCGCGCATGGCGACCTGTCGGAAAACGCCGAGTACCATGCCGCCAAGGAGCGCCAGGGCCAGGTCGAGGCGCAGATCGCCGATCTGGAGGACAAGGTCAGCCGCGCCAATATCATCGATCCCGCGAGCCTTTCGGGCGACCGCATCATCTTCGGCGCCACGGTCACGCTGCTCGACGATGACGACAAGCCGGTACGCTATCAGATCGTCGGGCCTTACGAGGCCGACGCCAAGGCGGGCCGGATCAGCTACAACTCCCCGCTGGGCCGCGCGCTGATCGGCCGCAAGGTGGAGGAGGAGATCGAGGTCACGGTGCCCTCGGGCGACCGCTTCTACGTGGTCGACAAGATCGAGTTCATCTGACGCGGCCGTTCGTCCCGGCTTTCGCCGGGACGACGTAGCTCAATCGGCCGTCGGCAGTTCCGGCTCGAGCAGCCGGTGCAGGTGCACGATCACGTATTTCATCTCGGCATCGTCGACGGTGCCCTGCGCCTTCCCGCGCCATGCCTCTTCGGCGGCCGCGTAGTCGGCATAGACGCCGACGAGGTCCATCTTGTCGAGATTGATGAAATCGAGGCCCTGCGGGTCGCGAACGCGGCCGCCCATTACGAGGTGGAGTTTCTGCATCGGTGCCTGGATCCTGCGGGAGGGAACAGGGCGCCCCTGTACTATTGTGCAGGTGCGAAGGGCAAGTGTCAGCCGCGCAGTTTTCCGGCAAGTTCGACGGCCTTGCGCAGCAGCCGCTGCGCCGCCTCGCCGGCGTTGTCGGCCGCCTCCTCGGCGGGCGCGGCCAGCTTGCCGGCCTTCTGCGCGATCGCCTCGCCCTGGCGGCGCAGCTCGCTGCCGGCGTCCTCCGCGCGCTCGACCGCCTGGCGGCCGAGCGTGAGCCCGGCGGCGCCGGCGGCTTCGGCCAGCGACAGGGCATGACGCGCCAGCTTGCGCCCGTTGCCGCGCGCCAGCAGCCCGCCGGCGACAAGGCCCAGCGCGACGCCGCCGGCGATGAGCATGCCGGGGTGATCGCGCACGAAATCGGCCACGGGCTTGCCGGCTTCCTCGGCCTGGGGTTCGGTCAGCTTGACCACGTTGGATTCAGTCATCCTCGTCATTCCTTTCCTCGTCTCCGGCCAGCATCCGGCCGATCAGACTGATGATGGGGCCGCGCAGGAACCAGACCGCCAGCGCCGCCGCGGTGCCCGCGACGATGCCCTTGTTCTCGTTCGCCACTTCGGCCGCCTCGGCGATCACCTCGCCCGCGCGGTCGGCGATGCGGCCGCCGATGCCGCGCGCCGTGAGATCCTCCTGCACCTGGGCAAGATGGCCGTGGAATGCCCGGTGCGCGGCGTTGCGCGCGGCCTTGGCCTGTTCGAGCGCGCGCGCCGTCATGGGGCCTCCCGATTGGCCAGCGCCGCGGTCAGGCCACGCCACATCCCCACCGCGATCGCCGTGCAGAGGAGCGCGACGATCGCCAGCCCGCCGAACACCGCCAGCGTCGCCCCCAGCGCCCCCAGCGCCGGCGTCAGCGCGACGACCAGCCCGACGGTGAGCGCCACCAGCGAGAAGAAGGCCAGCGCCAGGGCCAGCCCGCCCAACAGCGCGATCCACTTGAGCCGGGCCGCCGCATGGCTCGCCCGCGCCTTCTGCAGCTCCGCCTCGGCCCTGGCCAGCGCCACCCCGCGATCGACCAGCGTGCGCAGGTCGTCCTCGAGATGGCGGTGCCGGGCCGCCTCCTCGGCCGCGCCATCGGCCGCCGGCGAGGGCGGCTGTTCATCCACGGTGTTCATGCGGTCCGTCAGGGTCAGTCGCTCGATCCCCGCAGCAACCGCGCCAGCAGGAAACCGCCCACCGCGGCGATGCCGACGGCAAGGCCGGGGCTCTGGCGGACGAACTGCTTGGCGTCCTCGGTCAGATCGTCGAGGCTCTTGGCGTCGAGCCGTGCGGCCGCGTCCTGCATCGACTGGGCCGCGCTGCGGGCATAGTCGCCGTACTTCGCGCCGACCTTGTCGTCGATCAGGCCGGCGTTTTCGGACACCAGCTTGCCCAGCCCGGCGATCGCCTCGCTCGCCTTGGCCTTGCCGTCGTTGGCATAGCCTGTGGCTTTCTCCTTGGCCTGCGCGGTCCATTCGCCGCCGGTCGAGCTGAGCTTGTCGCGATAGAGGTCGGCGCGCTCCTGCGCCTCCTTGCCCAGCGCCTGCGCCCCGGCCTTCGCCTCCTCGATTGCCTTCGCGAAGCGTTCCTTGGCCGGCGCCTCGCCCGTGGCAGCCGGATTTGCGAGAGTGTCGTCCATGTCGTCTTTCCTCCTTGAGCGGCGCATGTGATTCCGTGACGTGTAGCACAAGTCGCGCGGCAATGCTGCAACGCGGCTTGCCTGCATGGGTTCCCCTGCTAAGGACCGCGGAAAGCGTCGCTGCTCACTATTTCGGGCCGCTCACCAATCCGGCCGCTCACCAATTCGAAAGGACTCAGCATGACCGCCATCATCGATATCCACGGCCGCGAGATCCTGGACAGCCGGGGCAACCCGACGGTCGAGGTCGATGTCCTGCTCGACGATGGCAGCTTCGGCCGCGCCGCGGTGCCGTCGGGCGCGTCGACCGGCGCCCACGAGGCGGTCGAGCTGCGCGATGGCGACAAGTCGCGCTATCTCGGCAAGGGCGTGCTGAAGGCGGTCGACGCGGTGAACGGCGAGATCCGCGAGAACCTGCTCGGCCTCGACGGCGAGGACCAGCGCGACATCGACCTTACCATGATCGCGCTCGACGGGACGGAGAACAAGGGCCGCCTCGGCGCCAACGCCATCCTCGGCACCAGCCTCGCCATCGCCAAGGCGGCGGCGAATGCGCGCGGGCTGCCGCTCTACGCCTATGTCGGCGGCGTGTCGGCGCATGTCCTGCCGGTGCCGATGATGAACATCATCAACGGCGGCGAACATGCCGACAACCCGATCGACTTCCAGGAATTCATGGTCATGCCCGTCGGCGCGCCGACGCTGGCCGAGGCGGTGCGCTGGGGCGCGGAGATCTTCCACACGCTCAAGAAGGGCCTGCATGAAAAGGGCCTGGCGACCGCGGTGGGCGACGAGGGCGGCTTCGCGCCGAACCTGGCCAGCACGCGCGACGCGCTGGACTTCATCATGGCATCGATCGAAAAGGCCGGCTTCAAGCCCGGCAGCGAAGTGGCGCTGGCGCTCGACTGCGCGTCCACCGAGTTCTTCCGCGACGGCAAGTACGAGATTTCGGGCGAGGGGCTCTCGCTCTCGCCGACCCAGTTCGCCGACTATCTCGCCGATCTGGCCGGCGCCTATCCGATCCGTTCGATCGAGGACGGCATGGGCGAGGACGACTTCGAGGGCTGGGCCGCGCTCACCGCCAGGATCGGCGACAAGGTGCAGCTCGTCGGCGACGACCTGTTCGTGACCAATCCCAAGCGCCTGACGATGGGCATCGGCAAGGGCCTGGCCAATTCGCTGCTGGTCAAGGTCAACCAGATCGGCTCGCTGACCGAGACGCTGGAAGCCGTCTCGATCGCCCAGCGCAACGGCTATACCGCGGTCATGTCGCACCGCTCGGGCGAGACCGAGGACGCGACCATTGCCGACCTCGCCGTCGCCACCAACTGCGGCCAGATCAAGACCGGCTCGCTCGCCCGCTCGGACCGGCTCGCCAAGTACAACCAGCTCATCCGTATCGAGGAGGAACTGGGCGACGCGGCGGTCTATGCCGGCGAAAGCGCGTTCGGCCGATTGGCGGGGTGATATGATGTCGTCCCGGGTCAAGCCCGGGACGACGAATTCAAGCCGGCAGCGCTGCGGTCAGCCGTCCGATCTGGCCTTCGTCAAGCTTCAGGCTGACCGCGCCCACCAGGCCCGCGAGCTGTTCCGCGCTCGTCGCGCTGGCGAGCGGGGCGGCGATGCCGGGCTGGGTGCCCAGCCAGGCCACGGCGACCTGCGCGGGCGTGGCGCCGGTCTCGGCCGCCACCGCGTCCAGCACCGGCAGCATCGCCCAGCCGCCGTTCTCGGCGAATTCGCGGGCGCCGTGGCCGCGCGCCGAGCCTTCGAGGTCGGCGGGGGTGCGGAACTTGCCCGAAAGGAAGCCGGAGGCGAGCCCGTAATAGGGCAGCACGGCGATGCCGCGCGCGACGCACAGGTCCTGCAGCGCGCCTTCGTAATCGTGCCGCCAGACCAGGTTGAACTTGGGCTGGAGCACGGTGAACGGCGTTGCGCCCATGCGGTCGGCCAGCGCGATGATCTCCGCCAGCCGCTCGGCGGTGTAGTTCGATGCGCCCAGCTCGCGCGCCTTGCCGGCCTTGACCAGCGCGTCATAGCCCGCGACGACTTCGTCGAGCGGCGTGGTCAGATCGTCGCGGTGGGCGTAGTAGATGTCGACATAGTCGGTGCGCAGCCGCTCCAGCGAACCGGCGAGCGCGGCCGCCACCTTTTCGGGCTTCAGCGCATAGGGCGGGCCGCCCATGCCGGTCTTGGTGGCGATCAGCATGTCGGCCCGCACGCCGCGGCTTTCCATCCATTCGCCCAGGACCGTCTCGGATTCGCCGCCCTTGTTGCCGGGTACCCACGCGGAATAGCCCTCGGCGCTGTCGATCATCCGGCCGCCGGCCTCGTAGAAAGCGTCGAGGATGGCGAAGCTGCGGTCGCGGTCGAGCGTCCAGCCGAAGACGTTGCCGCCGAAGCAGAGCGGGATGCCGCCGATGCCGGGGTGGGCCGGCCCGCCGCTCACGACCAGCGTTCCTTGAGGTCGAGCAGCGCGATCGCCGCCTTGGCCGCCTCGCCGCCCTTGTCCTTCTGCTGCGGGTCGGCGCGGACGAGAGCCTGCGCCTCGTTCTCGACCGTGAGGATGCCGTTGCCGATGGCGACGCCGTCCATCGTCAGCGCCATGATGCCGCGCGCGCTTTCGCCGGCGACGATCTCGAAGTGATAGGTCTCGCCGCGGATGACGACGCCGATGGCGACGTAGCCTTCGTAGTCGCCGCCCTGGTCGGCCAGCGCGATGGCGCCCGGGATCTCCAGCGCGCCGGGGACGGTGACGACGTCCGCCTGGTGGCCCGCCGCCTTGATCGCTGCCCGGGCGCCGGCGACCAGCATGTCGTTGAGGTGGTCGTAGAAGCGCGCTTCGACGATGAGGAACTTGGCCATGCGGGCTCCCGTGTCAGGCAATCGGACGTTCGCCCGCGATCGACAGGCCATAGCCTTCGAGCGCGACCAGCGAATGCTGCGTGTTGGTAAGCAGGATCATGTTGTGGATACCCAGTTCGGTAAGGATCTGGGCCCCCACGCCATAGTCGCGCAGTTCCTCCAGCGGCGGCGTTTCGCCGGCGCGGACGCTGTTCTTGATCTCGATCGAGCGCGTCATCAGCCGCTGCATCGGGCGGTTGATCACCACGATGACCCCACTGCCTTCCTCGGCGATGATTTCCATCGAGCGGTGCAGCAGCTCGGACCGTTCGCCCGTTTCGCCGAAGATGTCGGAGAAGATCGACAGCGTGTGCATGCGCACCAGTGTCGGCTGGCTGGGGTCCGGACGGCCCTTGACCAGGGCCATGGTTTCGTCGCCGGTCGCCTTGTTGTGGTAGGTGATCGCGCGCCAGTCGCCGCCCCAGCGGCTGGTGAAGGCCAGCTCCGCCTTCTTGACCACCAGGTGATCGTGCCTGCGACGATAGGCGATGAGGTCTCGGATCGTGCCGATCTTGAGGTCGTGCATCCGCGCGAAGGCGACGAGGTCTTCCATCCGGGCCATGGTGCCGTCGTCGCGCATGATCTCGCAGATCACGCCCGAGGGGTTGAGCCCGGCGAGGCGCGAGATGTCGACCGCCGCCTCGGTGTGGCCGGCGCGAACCAGCACGCCGCCGTCGCGCGCGCGCAGCGGAAAGACGTGGCCGGGGGTGACGATATCGTCGCGGCTCTTGGTGCCGTCGATGGCGACGCTGATCGTGCGCGCGCGATCGCCGGCGGAAATGCCGGTGGTGACACCCTCGCGCGCCTCGATCGAGACGGTGAAGGCGGTCTCGTGGCGGGTGCCGTTGTTGCGGCTCATCAGGTCGAGCCCGAGCTGATGGCAGCGCTCGCCGGTCAGCGTCAGGCAGATCAGGCCGCGGCCGTGCGTCGCCATGAAGTTGATCGCGGCCGGCGTCGCCATCTGCGCGGGGATGATGAGGTCGCCCTCGTTCTCGCGGTCCTCGTCGTCGACGAGGATGAACATGCGGCCGTTGCGCGCCTCGTCGATGATCTCCTCGATGGGGACGAGCACGGGGCGGTCGTCGTTGGTGAAGAGGAAGCGTTCGAGCTTGCCCAGCGTCTCCACGGTCGGGTTCCACCCGGTTTCGGTGCAGTCGCGCAGGGTGTTGGCGTGGAGCCCGGCGGCGCGGGCCAGGCCCGCCCGGGTCATGCCGCCATCGGCGACGAGCTGGCGGACGCGTTCGATCACATTCGTAGGCATTGGACGACTCGTAAGTTCACATTAAAATGTGGCGCTGCCTGCGCCTTCACATCGCGTCTGTCAATCGCCCTTGAACGCCGGCTTGCGCTTGGCGAGGAAGGCATCCACCGCTTCGGCGTGATCGGCGGTGGTGTGCGCTGCCGCCTGCATGGCCGAAGCCATTTCGAGCAGGGTGGCCAGGTCGGCGCGGCGGCCTTCCCACAGCAGCCGCTTGGTCATGCGCACGGCGTGCGGCGGGTTGGCGGCGATGCGCCGGGCGAGGGCGCGCGCGGCGTCCATCAGCTCGGCGTCGGGCACGACTTGCGAGACGAGGCCGCAGGCCAGCGCCTCGCCGGCGTCGATCATGTCGCCGGTCAGCGCCATCTCGGCCGCCTTCGACCAGCCGATCACGCGCGGCAGCAGCCACGAGCCGCCATCGCCGGCGATCAGGCCCAGCTTGACGAAGCTTTCCGCGAAGCGCGCGCTTTGCCCGGCCACGCGCAGGTCGCACATGCAGGCAAGGTCGCAGCCCGCGCCGATCGCCGGGCCGTTGACCGCCGCGATCACCGGCACTTCCAGCGCGGCGAAGGCCAGCGGCAGCCGCTGCACGCCGCGCTTGTAGGCCAGGCGGGTCCTGACCGGCGTGCCGGCGTTGACGTTGCCGCCGGGCCGCATCTCCTGGATGTTGCCGCCCGAGGAGAAGCCCTTGCCCGCGCCGGTGAGGATGGCGACCCGCGCCGTCGGATCGGCTTCCAGCCGCGCCAGCGCCGCTAGCAGGGCGTCGATCACTTCGTGGTCGGTGATGGGGTTGCGCATCTCGGGCCGGTTGAGCGTCAGCGTGACGATGCCGTCGTCGCCGGCTGTGTAGAGGACCGCGTCGGTCAAGGTCGTTCTCCTGCTTGTCGCGCCAGGCGCCGTTGGGGCGATAAGCGCAACGCCGCGCAGCGCCAAGCCTTGACGGCAGTGCCTCCGCCCGCGCAGGTTCGCGGGCGGAACGAGGGAAAGGAATGTCCATGGCAGAGTTTCAGCGCGCCAGCGGCGTGGCTATCGTGACCGGCGCGGCCGGCGGCATGGGATCGCATTGCGCGCGGCTGCTGGGCGAGGGCGGCTGGACCGAGCTGATCCTCTGCGACCTGGACGAAGCGCGGCTGGCGCCCGTCGCGGACGGCCTGCGGGCGAAGGGCGCGCGGGTCGACCTGCTCGGCGGCGAGATCACCGACCCGGCCTTTGCCGAGCGGCTGCTGGCCAGGGTCGGCGGACGCGGGATCGGTGCGGTGATCCACACCGCGGGCGTCTCCCCCGCGATCTTCGGGGACAAGGACAAGCTGCTGGAAATCAACCTCGACGCCACGCAGGCGATCGTCGATGCCGTCCGCCCGCAGATGGCCGAAGGCGGCGCGGTGGTGCTGTTCGCCTCGATGGCCAGCTATTTCCCCATCTCGCCCGAAGCCGACGCCGCCTTCGAGGCGCCGCTGCCGGCGGGCGGCACGGCGGAGCTGCGGCACCTCGTGCCCGATGCGGGCGCGGCCTATACGCTGTCGAAGCGCGCGGTGCGGGCGATTGCCAAGCGCGAGGCCAAGGCCTTCGGCGCGGGCAAGGCGCGGATCGTCTCGATGTCGCCGGGGCTGATCGACACGGCGATGATGGCGGGCGAGAAGAACCCGCAGACCGAGGCGATGCTGGCGGGCGCTGCGCTGCCCCGGCTCGGCCGCCCGGAGGAGCTGGCGGCGGCGGCGGTGTTCCTCGCCTCGCCGCAGGCCGGGTTCATCACCGGCTGCGACCTGCGCGTCGACGGCGGCGCGCTGTCCTCCTTGGGGATTTAAGGCCGTCCCGGGTCGAGCCCGGGACGACTATGTCGCCTCAGCCCTGCTTCTGGCCGGCGCTCATCATCTTGCTGATGTCGACCTGCCCGGTCGCGAGGCCGCCCATGAAGCCGCCGTCGACCGGCAGCACCACGCCGTTGACCACGCCGGCCGCGTCGCTGTTGAGCAGCACCAGCGGGCCGGCCTGCTCGGCGGGCGTGGTGTAGCGGCCGAGCGGCTCGGCGGCGGCGTCGACCACTTCCTTGCCCGAGGTCGCGTGGAAGGTCGCCATCATCGGCGTCTGCGTGGGCGAGGGCAGCGAGCAGTTGATGCGAATGCCCTGCTTGATCAGGTGCGCGCCCATGAACTGGGTCCAGACGATCACCGCCTCCTTCGAGAAGGCATAGCCCTCGGCGACATGCTCGGGATGCGCCTCGGCCCAATCCGCCGCGGCCTGGAAGCCCTTGGTCTGCAGCAGCTCCATGTGGACGGGGATGCGGCGGCTCCAGCCCAGGCCGCCGGTCGAGGCGATCGAGACGATGGCCGAGCCCTGGCCCATCAGCGGCAGGACGGTGTCGGTCAGGTGGCGGGTGCCGATGAAGTTCACCTTGAAGGTGTCCATCGGCGGGAAGGCGCCGCCGCCGGCAAGGCCCGCGCAGTTGAACAGGCCGTCGATCCGGCCGCCGATCGCGGCGACGCCGGCTTCGATCGAGACGGCGTCGCGCAGGTCGATCTGGTTGAACGATGCGAGCGGCAGCGCGCTCTGCTTGAAGTCCAGGCCGTGCACTTCGGCGCCGAGGTCGAGCAGGATCTTCGCGGTCGCCTCGCCCATGCCCGAAAAGCAGCCGCTGACGATGACGCGCTTGCCCTTGTAGCCCAGAATATCGCTCATGCTTTCCATCCTTCCTGTCGCCGACACGGCCGGCCTAGAGTCCTGACCCGGACGCGGTGATGGCGGCAGACCGCGCCGCCTTCAACCGCGCCCTTGCCTGATCGCTCGGGCGATGGAGCCCCTACAGCCGCACGTTGCCCGGCCGCGAATCGTCCTTGTCGCGCGTGCCGAGCTGCTCGCGCGCCTTGGCGCGGATATAGGCGTGGATCTGGCGGATCTGCGTGTCGGTCAGGTGCTGGAACCGCGGCATGCCGTTTTCCATCAGCGCCCCGCTCTTGAGCAGTTCGCTGAACGTGTCGAGCCGCAGCGCGATCGCCGATTCGCGCAGGTCCGGCCCCGGCGTGCCGGTGGCCTGCATGCCGATGCCGTGGCAGGCCGCGCACGAGATCGACAGCGCCTTGCCGGCCTGGATGTCAGCCTCGTTGAGAACCAGCGCGGGATCGTCGAGGGCGTGGACCTTCATGTCGGGGCCGGGCGCCGGTTCGAGCCTGGCCTTGCCGTCGATCGCGAAGGTGAGCAGGCGGCGCGGCTGCTGGCCGTATTTCCAGCCCACGTTCATGAAGTTGCCATAGGCGGCGGTGGTGCCGCCGTAGCCGACCAGGATCGAGACGTACTGCTTGCCGCCCACGCTGTAGCTCATCGGCGCGGCGATGATCCCCAGCCCGGCGTCGAACTGCCACAGGTTCTTGCCGCTGGCGGCGTCATAGGCGTTGAACGTGCCCTCGGCCGTGCCCTGGAACACCAGCCCGCCCGCCGTCGCCAGCGTGCCGCCGTTCCACAGGTTCTTGTTCTGGACGCGCCAGGCTTCCTTCTGCGTCACCGGGTCCCAGGCGACGAGGTAGCCGTGGCCGTCGCCTTCCTTCTTGATGATCGGCTCCAGCAGCAGGCCCATGACGTTGAAGGCGTTTTCGCTGGCCTCGCCGTCCCTGGCGAAGCGCGCGCCGATCTGATGGATCGGGATGTAGACGAGGCCGGTCCGCGGGCTGTAGCTCATCGCCTGCCAGTTGTGGCCGCCGATCGTGCCGGGCCAGATTTCGGTCAGGCCGGTCTCATAGCGGATGTTGGGCTCCTCGATCGGGCGCCCGGTCTCCATGTCGATGCCCTTGGCCCAGGTGATCACCGTGGTCTTGCCGGGCTGGTTGATCAGCTTCCCTGTCTCGCGGTCGATCACGTAGAAGAAGCCGTTGGTCGGCGCGTGCATGATGACCTTGTGCGGCTTTCCGTCGATGTTCAGCGTCGCCGTCTGGATGTTGGGCGTCGCCTTGTAGTCCCAGCTGTCGCGCGGATTTTCCTGGTAGTGCCAGATATACTTGCCGCTATCGGCATCGAGCGCGACGATCGAGCTGGTGTAGAGGTTGTCGCCCTTGCTGCCCGGATCGCGGACCAGCGGGTCATAGGCGCCGGCGTTGCCCGCGCCGATATAGACGCGGTTCAGCTCGGGATCGAAGGTGATGCCGTTCCAGGCGGTGCCGCCGCCGCCGCCGTGCTTGGTGAAGTCCGCGCCCCAGGTCCTGGCGGCGGCTTCCATCGCCGGGTCGCCCTTGTTCTGGTCGCTGGTGCCGGGCGTCGTGTAGAAACGCCAGAGCTGTCGGCCCGTCTCGGCGTCGAAGGCGGTGACGAAGCCGCGCGCGCCGAAGTCGGCGCCGCCGTTGCCGATGATCACCTTGCCCTTGAACACGCGCGGCGCGCCGGTGCTGATGTTGAGATTGCCCGCGGGGATCGATTCCGCCACCCAGAGCTGCTTGCCCGTCGCCGCGTCGAGCGCGAACAGGCGCCCGTCGAGCCCGGCGACGAAGACCTTGCCGTTCTCGTAGGCGACGCCGCGGTTGGCGCCGAACGAGAAGTGCATCTTGTCGGGATTGTGCTTCCAGGTTTCGGGATCGAACTTCCACAGCAGCTTGCCGGTCGCGCCGTCCACCGCATAGACCGCCGCGTAGCTGCCCGAGAAATAGAGCTTGCCGTCGATCGCCAGCGGGGTCGCCTCCAGCGTGACCTCGCCCGGCAGGTCGAGCGACCAGGCGAGACCCAGCTTGCCGACATTGCCGGCGCCGATCTGGGTGAGCCGGCTGTAGCTCGTTTCGTCGGTGCCGCCGCCCACGGTCGGCCAGTCCTTGTCGGCGCCGACGCCCGTGTCGGGCTGCGCCGGATCGCCGCCGCCCCTGGCGCAGCCGGCGGTGATCAGCGCCGCGGCGGTTGCCGCGGCCAGGATGGTCAATCTCACATGGCGCATGTCGGCCCCTCTCCCAAATGCTTTGCCGCTATTCTCTAGTGGTTTTTGCGACACTGTAAATCATATTGCTAAGGCATTGGTCAGCAGAGCCGCAGCAGCATCTCGGCGGTCTGCCCCGGCTCGGTGATCATCAGGTCGTGGCCGGTGTCGATTTCCCAGACGCGGTCGCCGACGCGATAGCGATCGAGCGATTCGCCGGCGCGCTTTGCCAGCGTGGCGGGGCAGTTGATCACCGTGCGCGGCAGACGGGCGACGGCGTCCGGATCGGCGAGGCGCAGCGTGTCGGTGAACGTGCGCCAGGGATGCGGGTGCAGGCGCGCGCGCATCCACGCCCAGTCGGCCTCGTCGGTGACGCCGTAGATGGCATGGGCGATCGGATCGTCGGGCCAGAGCACGAGATCGACCCCGTTCGCGGTCTTCATCTCTTCGCGCATCGCGGCAATCGCGGGGGTGACGCCGTGCAGCGATTCCCCGTCATGAAGGATCGCCGCGTCGAGGTAGACCAGTTGGGCGACCCGGCTCAGCGTGCGGTCGGCGGCGCCGGTGATGACGATGCCGCCGTAGCTGTGCCCGGCAAGGATGACGTCGTGCAGGTCCTCGTGCTCAAGCAGGCTGACGATGTCGGCGATGTGCGTGTCGAGCCCGACATCGGGCGTCAGCAGGTGCGCGCGTTCGCCGAGTCCGGTCAGCGACGGCGTATGGACCTCGTGCCCCGCCGCGCGCAGCAGCCGCGCCACGCGTTGATAGCACCACCCGCCATGGCCCGCGCCATGCACCAGCACATAAGTTGCCATATCGCTTCCTCTCCCCCCTGTTCAGCGCGCAAGTCTTGCCCAGGCGGGGCCGTCTGGAAAGGGCAATTTCGCGCAAGCGCCGGCCGGGCCTTGACCCGGCCGGCGCTTGGCATTCAACTGCCGGCAAAGGCCGCAGAGCCCGGGAGAGCAGCATGACGCCTTGCGACAACGACCGCCTGACCCGCGTTACCGGCGACGCGCCGATGGCGCGGATGCTGCGCGAGAATTACTGGATGCCCTTCGCCCGCAGTGAAAGCCTGGCGCCGGGCGGCGCGCCGCAGCGGGTGCGGCTGCTGGGGCACGATCTCGTCGCTTTCCGGGGCGAGGACGGCACGCCCGGCCTGATGGACGAACATTGTCCGCACCGCCGCGCCTCGATGGCGCTCGCGCGGGTGGAGGGCTGCTCGCTGCGCTGCCTCTATCACGGCTGGCGGCTGGATGCTGAAGGACGGGTGGTGGAGGTGCCGTCGGAAGGCGCGCGATCCGAACTGTTCGCCTCGCGCGTCAAGGTGGATCGGCGCCTCGTCCGTGAGGGCGGGGGGCTGCTGTGGGCCTTCCTCGGCCAGGACGAACCGCCCGAACTGCCGCCGCTGCCGTTCATGTCGGTGCCGGCGGAAGGGCGCTGGTGGGCGCGCATGACGGTCGCGTGCAACTGGCTGCAGGGCTTCGAGGGCGCGCTCGATTCGGTACACTTGAACTGGCTGCACCGCGGCTGGCAGGACGGATATCCGGGCTTCCTGGTCGATTCGCCGGCCTATGAAGTGGACGAGACGCCCTACGGCCTGCGCACCGCGGCCATCCGCAGTGCCGGCGAGCCCGGCAAGGTCCACTTCCGCGTCGCCGAGTTCGTCGCGCCGTTCTATGCCTTCTCGGCCAGCCGCCAGCCGGTGATCCCGACCGACTGCTCCTGCTTCATCTCGGTGCCGGTCGACGACGAGACGCACATGCTGTTCTTCGGCTTCTGGGACGAGGGCGGGCAGCTTGCCGATATCTCGAAGTTCTTTCCGGGGCTGGATCCCGACGATCTGCTGCAAGGCGACTATACCCGCGACAACAACTGGGGGCAGGATCGCGACGCCATGGCGCGAGGGCACTTCAGCGGCTTCACCGCCAGCGTGCTGCACGAGGACCTGGCCGTCCAGGCGAGCATGGGGGCGATCGTCGATCGCAGCCGGGAAACACTGTGCGGAACCGACCTCGCGATCGTCCGCATGCGCGCCTATCTGCTCGACATGCTGGCGCAGCGGGATGCGGGAGAGGGCGTCGACGGCGCGCTGGCGGGTTATGCCCGCGCCGGCTTCCTGCCGTTCAGCCACGTCGCGCCCAGCGGCGCCGACTGGCGCGAGGGCGGCCGGCGGAAACGGCGCGAGGAGGTTTGACGCCGCCGGAGCGCGAAGCGCCAGCGCGATTTCAGATCAGGAACAGCAGCGGCACCAGGAACGCCAGCCAGCAGGCGATCGCCAGGCCGATGATGATCGCGGCCTTGCGGCGCAGGGTGAGGGTGCCGGGTGCGATCTTCTGCGGTTGCGGGGCGTGGATGTCGGCGGCGTCGGCCGGGGCCAGGTTCTGGGGCAGAGAGCGCAGCCGGGCCGCCGAGACGGTGGCGGTGGAGACCGGCTCGGCGAACTCGCAGCCATAATAGCTTTCGCTGCGCCAGACGACGCGGGCGCGGCGCGTCCCTGCCTGCGGCAGTTCGACGTCGATCTCCTCGCCCAGGTCGAGCGCGGTCGGGATCTGCAGGAGGAGGCCGGTCGAGGACAGGTTGATGATCTGGACGGGCACGACGTCGCCGCCGGCCGCGGCCTGCGCGTCCAGCGAAAGACTGTGGCGGCGGGCATAGCGTCCGTCGCCGTCCAACGGCTGTGTCCTGAACCCCCCGATCATTTGTATGCGACCCCTTGCAGCGTTCGGAACACGTTGAAGCATAGGGGTAAATTCTTCGTTAGAGGCCAAGTGCAACATTGCGTGGGCGGGCATCACAGTTTCGGCTTGACCTCCTCGATCACCCATTGCGCGTGGTCGAGATAGGCCTCGATGCCGCTGACCGGCGGGATCGGCACGGAACTCATCGTCACGCCCAGTTCCTTGAAGCGGCCCAGCGCGTCGATGATCTGCTGCGCGCTGAGGCCGCCGCTGACGCTGTCGTCGCCCGAAGGCGCGTGATCGGTGGTCAGGCGGGACGTACCGAGGCCGTAGGACACCTCCAGCGGGCGTTCGGTCCAGGTGGGCTGCGACTTGATGTAGTCGATCCGGTCGGGGATATCCTCGGGCGCGGTGCGGAAGGAGACGATCCAGCCCGATCCGAACCGGGCGATGCGGCGCAGCGCCGGCTTGCTGTCGCCGCCGATCCAGATGGGCAGGTGCGGTTTCTGCACCGGCTTGGGGTCGAAGCCGATGTCGCGGAAGCTGACGTAGCGGCCTTCGTAAGTCGGCCGCTCCTGCGTCCACAGCGCCACGATCGCCTCCAGGTATTCGTCGGCGATGGTGCCGCGCTGCTCCCACGGCACGCCGAAATAATCGTATTCGTTGCGGATCGAGCCCAGCCCGAACGTCACCACCATGCGGCCGCCGCTCAGCCAGTCGGCGGTGGCCAGCGCCTTGGCGTGGAGCAGGGGGTTCTGCAGCGGCAGGATCGTCACGCAGGAATTGAGCAGGATGCGCCGCGTCGCCCCCGCGAGCGCCGCCTGCGCGGTGGTCGAATGCAGCCAGAAGTGGCCTGTGTGCTGGTCGTCGGGCGGCACCGCGATGTGCTCGGGAATGGCGATCATGTCATAGCCCAGCGCATCGGCGCGCTGCGCCATGCGGAGCTGGTCGGGGCCGGTGACGGCCAGTTCCCAGGGCTGGAGCATCGCCTGGATTTCCATGAGATGCGGCACGGCGAAGGTGAGTTTCATTGGATTTTCCAGGCCTGCGATATGTGTTCCACGGCTTTGTTGCCGGCTGGCGCGCGCCGGGGCAACCGGTCTTGCCGCCTTCGCCGCCGCCGGGACGGGGGCCCGGCGCCGGCCCGCCCCCTTTCCCGCCGCCTACCGTCCGGCGAACGGGCGGAACGTCAGGCGGACCCAGACCGAGCGGCCCGGGCCGTCGGGAAAGCACAGCGTCTCCGCCCAGCCGGCCTCGCCCTGCTGCGTGGGGAAGCCCGAAGCGTCGCCGCCGAGGAAGCCGCCGCCGGCCGTGTTCGACGCTGAGCAGTTCGAGGCAATGAGCTTGTCGGTCAGGTTCTTGCCGATGACGGCGATCTCCCAGCGGTCGTTCTCGCCCTTGAGCGCGGCGGAAACGTCGGTCTTGAAGTAGCCGCGCTGGAAGTTGTCGCGATTGGGCCGGCCGTTCGCCAGATAGGCCGGATATTCCGAAGAGACCTGGTTGTTGTTGGCCAGTTGCAGCCTGAGGCCCGCGCCGACCGGCATTTCCCAGTCGAACCCGAAGTTCGCCGTCCATTCGGGCGCGCGGATCATCTGCGCGCCGTTGAGGTTCTGGGCCAGGTAGCGGGTCGTCGGCACGCCGCCGACCGACACGGTGACGGGATTGAGGTTGCAACCCTGGTCGACCGTCTGGTTCGGATAGCAGCCGAGGTTGTCGAGCACCTTGTAATGCGCCCGGTTCCAGTTGACCGAGGCGTTCAGCGAAAGGCCCTCGATCGCCGGCGGGCGGTACATCAGGTCGAAATCGACGCCGTAGGTGCGCGCCGCGCCGGAGTTGCGGGTGTTGATGATCGGCGATCCGTTGAGGAAGCCTTCGATCACGCCGACCTGCAGCCCCTTGTAGCGGTAATCGTAGAAGGCCAGGTTGGCCAGCAGGCTGCGGTCGAGCAGGCGCGACTTCACGCCGATCTCGTAGCCCTTCACCTGCTCGTCGCCGAACGACTTGTCCTCGCCGGCGGTGGCGGGCACCGCGACGCTGAAGGAGCCCGACTTGTAGCCCTTCTTGTAGGACGCGAAGAGCGTGAGGTCGTCGGTGGGCATGTAGCTGATCGTCGCCTCGGGCGACCAGGTCTTCGAATGGTTGCGCGTCGTCGGCAGGGTCGGGGTCAGATCGACCAGCTCGGGCGCGCCGGGGATGGCGAACACGTTGTTGTGATAGTCGATGATCCGCAGCGTGCGCTTCTCGTCCGAATAGCGCACGCCGCCGGCCAGCTCGAGCTGCTCCGTGACCTTGTAGCGCAGTTGCCCGAAGGCCGAATAGGTCTTGATGTCGATGAACGATTCGCGATCGTCGTTGAGGATGTCGAGATAGGGGACGCCGAACTGCCCGCCGACCACTGCCGGGCTGGCGAAGCCGTAGCGGATGTTGCGGATGAAGCCGACGCGGTCGCGCAACTCGCCGTCCTCGTAGAAGGCGCCCAGCGTGAAGTTGAGCGGCCCGGAGAAATCGCTGTTGAGGCGGAATTCCTGGGTGAACTCGCGGCGCTGGAAGCGGTTGGTCACGGCAAAGACCGGCGCGGCGGCGACGGTCAGCGTCGGGTTGATCATGCTGCGCGACTTGAGCTTGTAGTAGGCCGTGGTTGAAGTCAGCGCCAGTTCGGGCCCGAAGTCGTAGTTGAGTTCGAGCGTGCCGAAGTTCTGCTCGTTCTGCAGATAGGGCACGCCGCCGTTGGGAATTCCGGGGAAGGCGGTCGGATCGAGATAGACCTGCGGCGCGCGCCGGTCGAACTTGCAGTCGTCGTTGCCGATGAAGGGGACCGGATCGACGGGGGAAAGGCCCAGCGCCGGGCCGAAACCCCCGAACCCGAAGGCCTGGCCGGGCTCCATGCAGTTCGCCAACTGCTTGAGTTCCGCGTTCTCCGACTTGTCGAACGAATGGTTGATCTTCAGGCGGGCGCTGAAATTGTCGGTGGGCTTGAACAGCAGCGTGCCGCGGATGACGAAGTTGCGCGGCTGCGGGTTGCGATCGTGCGTGGGCGCCAGCGCCCCGGTCGCGGTGATCGGCACCGCGTCGTTGATGAAGTAGCCGTCCGCCTTGGAATAGAGCGCGGCGACGCGCAGGCCCAGCGTCTCGGTCAGCGGACCCGACGCGATCAGTTCTCCCCGCACCTCGCGGGCTTCGAATTCATAGCCCACGCGCCCGATCAGCTCGAGCTGATCGGTCGGGTCGGCCGTGCGCAGCGAGATCACGCCGCCGGGGCTGCTCTTGCCGTAGAACAGCGCCTGGGGGCCTTTCAGCACTTCGACCTGGCCGACGTCGAACATCGCGCTGCCGAAGGCCAGGCCCTGGCCGAGCGAGAGGCCGTCGATGTTGAGCGAGACCGACTGGTCGACGCCCGGATCGAAGGACGAGGTGCCGACGCCGCGAATGGTGACCTGCGGCCCGATCGACAGCAGGTTGCCGGCGATCACCAGGCCGGGGACCAGCCGCGGCAGGTCCGTCACCGTCGTGACCTGCGCGGTGGTGATCTGCTCGTCCGAGACGGCGGTGACCACCACCGGCACCTTCAGGATCGATTCCTGCCGCTTGCGCGCGGTGACGATGATATCGCCGTTACTGACATAGGCTTGCGAACCGCGCGCCGGGGCCTCGCTCTGCGCCAGCGCGGGCGCGCTCCAGCCGATCGCCAGAAGCGAGACGGCGCCCAGCGCGCCGGCGATCCGCGCGCGCCGCCGGCCGCACTCAAGGGTCGTTTCCCAAGCCTGGTGCATGATTCCCCTCCATTTTTCCCATGGTGTATTATCGTTGTATTCGGCGAGGGTGCCCATTTCGGGGGACGACTTCAACTGATTATGGATTCTTTTCCTCTAGTTCGCATTAAGTGATGGTAACTGTACGATTATTGCGATCGTCAGAGATGCGGCAAGAAGTCGTCCGGTCCCCGGCGCGTGCTTCGGCGCCGCCCCGCGCGCGCTTTTCCCGATCGGGCGCGGGCGACGACCGGCGGCCTCAGGTGATGACGTCGGGCGCGGTGCGGCCGGTGTGGCGAGCGATGCCGGCGATCGCCTCGGCGGCGGCGGCAAGGTCGCCGAGCATGTCGGCCACCGGCGCGTCGAGCCGCCCGGCGGGAGGCTCGTAGCGTTCGAGATAGACGCGCAGGGTCGCCCCCTCGGTGCCCGTTCCGGACAGGCGGAAGACGATGCGCGATCCGCCCGCGAACAGCACGCGGATGCCCTGGTTGCGGCTTGTCGAATGGTCGACCGGATCGGTGTAGGCGAAGCTGTCCGCCGCCTCGACCGTCAGCGGCCCGAAGCCGCGGCCCGGCAGCGCGGCCAGCGCGTCCGCCAGTCCGGCCATCAGCGCCTCGGCCCCGTCCGCCGCGACGCCTTCGTAATCGTGGCGCGCATAGTAGTTGCGGCCGAAGCGCGCCCAGTGCTCGCGGGCGAGGTCGTCGACGCTGATGCGCCGCACGGCGAGGATGTTGAGCCAGAGCAGCACCGCCCAGAGCCCGTCCTTCTCGCGCACGTGGTCCGAGCCGGTGCCCGCGCTTTCCTCGCCGCAGATCGTCGTCAGGCCGGCGTCGAGCAGGCTGCCGAAGAACTTCCAGCCCGTCGGCGTCTCGAAGCAGGGCACGCCCAGCGCCGCGGCGACGCGGTCGGCCGCGGCGCTGGTCGGCATCGAGCGCGCCACGCCCCTGAGCCCGCCGGCATAGCCCGGCGCGAGATGCGCGTTGGCCGCCAGCATGGCGAGCGAATCGGACGGGGTGACGAAGCGGTTCTTGCCGATGATCAGGTTGCGATCGCCATCCCCGTCGGACGCGGCGCCCAGCACCGGGGCCTCGGGGCTCATCATCAGGTCGTGGAGCACGCGGGCGTGAACCAGGTTGGGGTCCGGGTGATGGCCGCCGAAATCCTCAAGCGGGACGCCGTTGTGCACGGTGCCCGGCTGGAAGCCGAGGCGGCGTTCGAGGATCTCGACCGCGTAGGGGCCGGTAACGGCGTGCATCGCGTCGAAGCACATGGTCATGCCGTCGCGCACCGCCGCGCGGATGGCGGCGAAATCGAACAGGCTTTCCATCAGTTCGGCATAGTCGGCGACGGGGTCGATCACCTCTACCACCATGCCGGCCACCGTGACCACGCCTGCCCGATCGAGATCGACGTCGGCGGCGTCCACCGTCAGCCAGCGGTCGATGATCTGGCTGCGCGCGTGGATCGCCTCGGTCACGGCCTCGGGCGCGGGCCCGCCGTTGGCGATGTTGTACTTGATGCCGAAGTCCTCGTCCGGCCCGCCGGGGTTGTGGCTGGCCGAAAGCACGAGGCCGCCCGAGGCCCGGTGCTTGCGGATGATATGGCTTGCCGCCGGGGTGGACAGGATGCCGCCCTGGCCGACGAGCACCCGGCCGTACCCGTTCGCCGCCGCCATGCGGATCGCCTGCTGGATCACGGCGCGGTTGTGGAACCGCCCGTCGCCGCCGATCACCAGCGCCGCGCCGCGCGGCGGCTGCACCGCATCGAACACCGACTGAATGAAGTTTTCGGCATAGTTGGGCTGCTGGAAGACGCGCACCTTCTTGCGCAGGCCCGAGGTTCCCGGCTTCTGGCCGGCGAATGGCGTGGTGGGGACGGAGCGGATCATCGGTGTTCCTCTACCAGTTTTGCGTGGGCCAGGCCGGGCGCCGGCGACGATTCCATGTTCTTGCGGTGCCTTCGGATGCGCGATTCAGCCTTGCTGGATCGGGTACGGCACCGGCCCTGCCTTCGACAAGGCGATTGCGCAATCGTAGCCCCGGTGGAAGGCCGCTCGCAAAAGCGCGAAGCGCCTGCTAGGGGCGGCGCAGCCGATCGGCGGGACAGGTCCGCGCTCGGCGAAGGACCGATGAACTGATGGCGACAAGGCAGAAGACGCTCGGCGCGCGGGCGGGCGAAGAGGCGGCCGGGGCGAAGCCGCGCCCTTCCCGGCGCGGCGCGCGCGGCCAGGGCGTCGACCGGCGCGAACTGATCCTCGCCGCCGCGACCCGCCGCTTCGCCGAATACGGCTTCGAGGCGACCACGGTGCGCCAGATCGCCGACGAGGTGAACATCCTCTCGGGCAGCCTCTACCACCATTTCGCCACCAAGGAGGAAATCCTCGAGGAGATCGTGCGCGACGCGATCCTCGCCACGCGCGACGACGCGCAGCGGGTGGCCGCGCTGCCGCTCGACGCCGAGCAGCGCTTCGTGACGCTGCTGACGATCGAGCTGAAGCGGATGACCGCCAGCCAGGAAGTCTACGCGATCGTCTTCAACGAGCGGAAGTTCTTCCGCCGCAGCGAATACTTCCAGTATCTCGCGCGCGCCAAGAAGGCCGCCTACGAAGCGTGGAGCGAGATACTGGCGGACGGGGTGAAGGAAGGGCTGTTCCACCCCCGGCTCGACATCTACCTGACGATCTCGACGGTGATCCGCATGCTCAACGCGGGGGCCGACTGGTTCAAGAACGAGGACGGCTCGAAGATCGACGCGGTGGCCCACTACTCGCTCGACAAGCTGCTCGACTTCTATCTGGGCTATGTCCTGCGCGCGATCCGCGCGCCGGCGCGGGCGGGCGAGCCGATCCCGCGGCCCGCCATCGAGCCGTGACCGCCGCGCCGCCGCCGCCGCCGTACCGCGCGCCGGCCACCGCCGCGCGCATCGCGCTGATCGCGGAGAGTTTCGCGCGCCTGCTGGGCCGTCCGCTGGTGGCCGCGTCGGACGATCCGGTCGCGGCGCTGTGGGATGCGCCGCAGGTCATCGTGGCGCACGACATTGAGCCCGATCCGGTGTTCTTCTTCGGCAACCGCGCGGCGCTGGCCGCATTCGAGTGCGACGTCGCGGCCTTCACCGCCATGCCCTCGCGGCTTTCGGCCGAGGCGCCGCTGCGCGAGGAGCGCCAGCTCCTGCTCGACCGGGTGACGCGCGACGGCTTCATCGACGACTATGCCGGCGTGCGCATTTCCGCGACCGGGCGGCGCTTCCGCATCGCGGGCGCGGTGGTCTGGAACCTCGTCGATGCCGAGGGCCTGCGCGCCGGGCAGGCGGCGACTTTCGCACTGTAGCGCCGATGGTCGGCCCCGATCGCCGCATTCTTGCGGCTGTGGTCGAGGCAGCGCTGGGGATCAGTCGAAGCGCGGCTGCGTCGCGTTGAGCAGCATCGCCCACATCGCCCACAGGCCGATGACCGCGGTGCATTCCACCGCGCCCTTCTCGCCGTAGCGCTGCTTCACCCGGTCGAACAGCGGCGCGGGCACGTCGCCGCGCGCCACCGCCAGCGCATATTCGACGACCAGCCGCTGCTCCTCGTCGAGCAGGTCGGTGGTTTCCCAGAAGGGCAGCGCGGCGAGTTGTTCCAGGCTGAGGCCCGCGGCCTGCCAGGCACGGTGGCGCGAGCGGGCGGCGAAGTCAGCCTTGAAATGCAGGTTCACCGTCTGGATCGCCAGCTCGCGCAAGTCCGCGCGCCGGCTCCAGTCGAGCTGGAGCGCGGCAAAGCCACTGAGCTTCGACAGGTGCAGCGCCAGTCCGGGGTTGAGCGCGGCGATGGCCAGGCCGGCGTGGGCCCGGTCGATCTCGGGATTCTCGGCGCCGGGGAACATATGGCCGAACAGCTCGGCCAGGTCCGCGCGGGTCTTTTCGTCGGGCGTGCCGGGGTAGTCGCCGGGCCGGTAGACGGGGGTGACGCGGGCCATCGGGATTCTCCTGTTTGCGGGGCGGCGGCGCTGCTACCAGCGCACGCCCTCGTTATCGGGTTTCCAGCGGATCGGCCGCTCGTAGGACGGGTCTTCCTTGCTCCACAGCGGCTTGAGGAAACCCTTGACCGCTTCGGAACGGACCCAGCTCGCATCGGCGTTGGCGGTCATCTCGATGGTGCAGCGCCGCACCAGAATGCGCCATTCGCCGCCGCGCTTCTCGAGCTGGTCGAGATAGCGGCCGAAGGCGATCGTCGTGCTCTTGCCGTCCTTCCACGACAGCCCGCCGACCACGTAGGATTCGCAATAGGCCGTGTCGCCGTCGATCTCGCAGATCTGGTTGGTGATGTTGTGGCTGGTCGCGTTGAAGCCGGCGCGGTGGCCGGCGTTCGCCCGCTCGGGATAGTCGGGCGCCCGGGTCACGACCGCGCCGTGCTCGTCGACGCCGTCCTCCCACCAGCAGCCGGCGATCTGGTCGACGTCCTGCCGGTCGCGTGCGCGGCATTCGCGCTGCACGCAGTCGAGGATGTCCTGCCGGTCTTTCAGATGGCCCACCGTCGCCTTGAGCGCCGCCAGTTCCTCTTCGAGCGTCATCGTTCCCTCCCGTGATTCGTCATATGACGAGCGCGACTATTACCGCGCCGGGCAGGTTACGCCAGCCTCCCGATGCGGGTAAGGCCTTCGCTCTCGCGCGGTATGGCGAAGCGGCGGATATAGGGCGCGAAGCGGCCAGCCACCTCGGCATCGTCCAGCCCGTACTGCGCGAGTGCGTAGTCGTTGCGCCCGCGCGCGTTCTTGGGGTTGGCGGCGTGCCAGTCGCTCACCGTGCGGACCACGTCGTCGGGCGTGTCGATGCCGAGCCCGCGGTGGATCGCGCGCATCTCGCGCACCGGGTCCTCGACCAGCGCGTAGTAATCGACGTGGACGATGCGGTGGCCGCTTGCGCCCGCGTCGAAGGCCATGATCCGGTCGATGTGGCGGGCGATGAAATGCAGCATGTCGCGGCCCACCTCGTGCCGGTCGACCGGGCCGGCGGCCCGCATGCTCCGCAGGTTGAAGGTCATCTTGCAGATCGAGGCCAGCGTCTGCACCGGATCGCGGTGCGTCATGACGAAGCGCGCATCGGGATAGACCTGAAGAATCTCGTTCAGCGCGACGACGTGGTTGGGGTATTTCAGCGCCCACGGCTTGCGCTCCGTGCGCCATTGCAGAAGCTGGAGCTGGCGCTTGTGGATGCAGTAGGTCTCGGCCAGATCGGCCTCGTCCATCAGGTATTCGAAATAGCCCGGCACGCGGTAGAGGTTGTTCAGCCCCGCCGCGCCGAAGCTCTGCTCCAGTACGGCGTGGCATTCGTCGGACCCGTCCTCGTCGTAGAGGTGCATGGCCTCGAAGCCCTCGAAGTGGACGCGGGCCTTCTGCATCTCGGCCCAGGCTGCGCGGCGGCGCGCGACCGATTCCGGGTCGAACCCCGGCGGCGGCGAGGGCATGATCGATTCCCAGGTGCGGATCAGCCGGAAACGGCGGTCGCGGTCGAACAGGTACTGGAAATAGGTGGTGCCCGATCGCGGCAGGCCCATCAGGAACACCGGCGCCGCGATCGGCTCCTCGGCGATCTCGGGATAGTCGCGGACCCACTTGAGCCCTTCCAGCCGGTTGACCGTGTCCTTCAGCAGCATGTCGCGCACCGCCGCCTCGCCTTCGGCGGACATTGGGAAGTCGTCCCGCAACGCGGCGGCCAGCCGTTCGAGATTGCCGCGCACGCCGCGATCGGTGTCGCTTACGCCGACCCTGGCTTCCGCTTCCGCGATGATTGCAGCCGCATCCAGCATCTCGTTCTCCCGGCAGGTTTCCCGGATCGCTGTCCGGGCTTGTCGATTCCACTGTTGCGCCAATCCGCGCCCGGATGGAAGCGTCCGAGCCGCTGGCCGAGGAGATCGGCGCGCGCATTCATCGGCCGTCGGGCGCCTGTCGCGCCGCCAGCGCCAGCGCGCCGGCCAGGACTTCGTCCCGCGATCCGGCCGCGCTCATGCGCTGCCATCCGGTGAGATCGCCCAGGGCATAGCCGAGTTGGCGGTCGACGACGGCGGCATCGGCGTCGGACGCGTCGCCGCGGCGTTCCCCGACGCGGGCGCGCAGCACGTCGGGCGCCGCTTCCAGCCACAGGCCGAGAAAGGGCACGCCCGCCGCGTCCGCGATCCCGGCGACGGCGGCGCGCTCGGCCGGGGCGGCGAACACGGCGTCGACGATCACGCTCGTCCCGGCGGCGAGGGCGCGGCGCGCTTCGCCGATCAGCCGGTCGTAGACGGCGCGGCTGCGCTCGGCGGTATAGCCCGTGGCGGGGAGGGGTGCTTCGGGAACGACCCCGGCCAGCCGCTTGCGCAGCACGTCGCTGCGCAGCCAGCGCGCGCCCGGCGGCGCGCCCAGATGCGGCGCGAGACCCCCGGCGAGCGTCGACTTGCCCGTGCCGCTCAGCCCGCCGACCGCGATCAGGCGCGGCGGTTGGCGATCGAGAAAGACCAGCGCGGCGGCAAGGTAGGCGCGCGCGGCGGCCTGGCGTTCCTCGCGTCCGGCGGCGTCGGGCTGTCGGCCGGCAGCGCTGGCCGTGACGTGCGCGCGCACCGCGGCGCGCATCGACAGGAACAGCGGCAGTGCGGCCAGGCCGTCGCTTTCGCCGCGCATGTCGCAATAGCGGTTGAACGCGAGCGAGGCTTCCGCGCGCAACCCGCGCTGCCACAGATCCATCAGCAGGAAGGCAAGGTCGTAGAGCACGTCGGTGGTGGCGAGCGCGGTATCGAACTCCAGGCAGTCGAACAGCGTGGGGCGGCCGTGCCACAGGCAGATGTTGGCGAGATGCAGATCGCCGTGGCAGTGCCGGACGTGGCCCGAGGCCGCTCTGCTGTCGAGCAGCGGGGCCAGTTCGTCCAGCAGCGCGAGGCTGCGGCGGTATAGCCGCTCGCACTCGTCGGCGGGTAGCAGCGCGTCGGGCAGGGCGGCCATGCTGGCGCGGTTGCCTTCGATCACCGCGCGCACGCGCCCGGCGCCGGGGCCCGGCACGGCTTTCGCGCCGTCGTGGAAGGCGGCGATGGCGTCGGCCAGTTCGCGGACCAGCCGCGGGTCGAGCGCGCCCTCGCGCGCCATCGCGTCGAGCAGGCATTCGGGCGCGAAACGCCGCATGACCAGCAGCCAGTCCACCGGCGTGCCGAGGCCGATCGCCAGCGTGCCGTCGTCGCTCCGGCCAACCGGCTGCACGCCGAGGTAGAGGTCCGGCGCCGTCCGCCGGTTGAGCGCCAGCTCCGTCTCGCACACCGCCTTACGCTTTTCCGCCGTCGAGAAATCGAGATAGGGATAGCGCACCGCGCGTTTCAGTTTGTAGGCGCGGTCTCCCACCAGGAACACGATGGCGGCATGCGTGTCGATCCGCTCGACCGGGCCTGCGAGGGCGTAGGCCCCCGGCTGCGACAGGAAGGCGATCGTTTCGGTCTGGTCGTCGCAACGGTCCACGGCGCGCGTCTCCTGTCGGGCCGGGCAAGCCGCCGGCCCCGTGCCACTGTGCCAGCCGATACGCGGGTTGGAAACGCCGTTGCCCGATCGCGAAAGCAGCGCCGGCATAGCCCGGCGGCGGTTTCAGGGCAGTTTCGCGTCGCGCAAGCCGGCTTTCTCCCACTGTCTGGCCTCGGCGAGCAGGCGGACGACTTCCTCGTCCGCGGTCTGGGAGAAATCGCGGTAGTGCCTGCCCACGGCGTGGAAGGGGAAGGGCGTGGAGAGGCAGATTACCCGGTCGCACAGCCTTTCCATGTCCGGCAGCACGTCGGACGGCGCCACCGGCACGGCCAGCACGACCTGCGCGGCGCGAGCCTGACCCAGCCCGCGCAAGGCCGCGCGCACGGTGCTGCCGGTCGCGATGCCGTCGTCGGCGACGATCGCCGTGCGCCCTTCCAGCGTGACCGGCGGTCCTGCCTGGTACAGCGCGCGGCGCCGCTCGATTTCGGCGAGCGCCCGGGCGACCTGCATGTCGATATAGGCCTGGTCCGCGCCGACCGCGCGGGCCGCGTCCTCGTCGACGGCGACCTGCGGCGCGGCGCCGTCGACCAGTGCGCCGATGCCGTATTCCTCGTGTCCCGGCGCGCCGATCTTGCGGACCATCAGCAGATCGAGCGGCGCGCCGAGCGCCTTGGCCACCTCGAAGCCGACGGGCACGCCTCCGCGCGGCAGGGCGAGCACCACCGGTCCGGGCAGGTCGAGCGCCGCGACCGCCTGCGCGAGTTCCCGCCCGGCCTCGCGCCGGTCGGCAAAGGTCGTCCGTGCCATGGCCTGCCTCCCTGCGCCCGATTGGCATTGCCCCAGGTGCCGCCGTGGGCGCTTCCCGTTGGAACAACATGACCGTCCGCAATGTTCCCCGAAGGACCGCGCAACATTGCGGAAGGGGATTCGGCCTCATGAAACTGCCACACGATACCATCGTCCTCGTCGCCGACGGCGCGCGCATGATGCTGCTGTTCAACCACGGGGACGAAGTCTACCCGGACCTGCGCGTGATCGAGCACCGCGAATACGAGAACCCGCCCAACCGCGAACTGCGCACGGATTCGCCGGGGGTGGCGTTTTCCGGTGGCTATTCGGGCCGAAGCGCCATGGACGAGGGCGATCCCCACCAGCAGAACGAAAGCCGTTTCCTCGCGGCTGCCGCCGAGAGGCTGACGCAGGCGGCGGCCGAACGGCCCGGCGGCATCGTCGTCGCCGCCCCGCCGCGGGCGCTGGGAGAGTTGCGCCGCTGCTACGACCGCGCCGTTAGCGCGAAACTGATCGCCGAGATCGACAAGGACTTCACCCGGCACCCGGTTGAGGAACTGACCCGCTTGCTGACCGCGCACTGACGGCCGCGTTCCTGCCGTCAGTTGCCCCCCTGTCAGTTGCCGGGCCATTCCTGCGGCGCGGGAGAGGGGACGTCGAAGTCGGGGACGGGCGGCTCGGTTTCAGGTGGTTGCGGCGTGATCGGCTCGGGCGCTGGCGGCGGCGCTTCGGGTGGGGATTGCGGCTCGATGCGATCTGGCCGGGTCGGCGGTTGGGTTGCCATGGTCGCTTTCCTCCGTGGGGGTGCAGCAGGATCATGCTCGGCATGGGTGAAACCGGCTCTCCGTAATTGCCCGGAGGCGCGGCTATCCCCGGTTCTTCCGGGCCGACGACGCGCGAGGCCGCCCTGCCTTATTCCCGCAGCGCCCCTGCCTGCGTCCCTGGCGGAGTGTCGGCAACGCCCGTCCCATCGCGGGGCCGGGTGATGATCTCGCGCACGGCGGTGAAATAACGCCCGCCGAACCCGGCGGAGACCGTCTCCTCATAGTATCTGAGCGCCAGTTCCATCGAACGGGCCGGCGCGTCCAGCGAGGCGGCGAGTTCCAGCAGGTAGGACAAGTCCTTGATCTTGTATTCGGGCGGAAACGATTTTTCGGGGTAGATCCGGGGCAGCATGGACTTGGGCGCGTGGTGATGAAGCGCATAGCTGTCGCCCGACCCTTGCGCGACCGCCTCGATCATCACGGCCGGATCGATGCCCGCCTTTTCGGCCATGCCGATCGCTTCGGCGATGGCGATGACGTTCACGTCGAGCAGGGCATTGTTGACGAGCTTGACGAACTGGCCGCTGCCGACGGGGCCGACGTGCATGACATCGGTGCCCATATAGCCCAGGAGCGGCTCGACCATGGAAAACAGCGGGTTGGACGCGCCTACCATGATGCTGAGTTTGCCTCTCTGCGCCGCTTCCCGGGTGCGCGCGACCGGCGCGTCGGCGAATGCGACGCCTGCCTTGCCCAACTCGCCGGCGAGCCGTTTCGCCGTCGCGACCGAGGTGGTGCTGAGATCGACGATAGTGCCGGGACGCCGGCTTGCCGACAGGATGCCGTCGGGGCCGAGGCAGACCGCTTCCACCTGCTTTCCGCCCGGCAGCGAAAGCAGGACGATATCGGCGGTGGTCCAGATTTCCGCGACATCGGCGACCGGGCGCGCCCTGCTGTCGGCAAGGGCTTCGCGAGCGGCGGGCGAAAGATCGAAGGCGAGCACGCGGCCCGGATGTTTGGCCGCGACGTTGCGGCACATCGCGCCGCCCATCACGCCGAGCCCGATAAAGCCGATCGTCGTCATCTCTGACACTCCCTCCGTCATCGTCATTCCGCCTTGTCGGCGAAGTCGATGCCGAGCCACTTTTCCCACAGGCGGCCCATCGCCGCATAATCGAGTTCGCCCAGGCCTTCCGCGACGGCGATCTCATATGCGCCATGGGTCGCGGCGATCGCGAACAGCGGTACGCCCAGCTTGCGGGCGGTGTCGATGATCAGGCTGGAATCCTTGCGGGCATTGATCGTCGACATGCCGCCCGCGAAATCGGCCCGGCGCAGGCGTTCGTCGAAGCGATGGTTCAAGGGGCGCAGCAATCCGGATTCGCGTTCCATCAGCCGGTGGAAGACGTCGAGCGGGATATTCTGCGCGGCGGCGATCGCGCCGGCCTCGAGCAATAGCACGTAGACGGTGTGAGAGACGGCATTGGCGACGAGCTTGGCGCGCATCCCGTCGCCCCGGCCGTTGAGGAAGAAGATTTCCTCGGCGATGCCGCGCAGCACCTGGGCGGCGGCGGCGGCCTCCGCCTCGGGAGGGCCGACGAGGAAAACCCCTTTGCCGGCCGCCAGTTTGTGCACGCCGCCGATGACCGCCGCATCGATGACGGTCGCGCCCGAGGGCGCAAGCACCGCGTGGAGCGCCTCGACATCCTCGGGGCGCACGGTGCTGGTTTCGACGACGAGTGTGCCGTGCCGGACCGTACCGGCGATCTGCTCCGCGACGGCGAGCGAGATTTCCGGGGTCGGCAGCGAGAGCAGCAGTATGTCGATCGCCTCGGCGCACCCGGCGGCGCTGGCGGCCGGAACCGGCGGCTGCGCGCAGCGTTTCGCCGCCCGTTCCACCTGCTGGGGATCGCGGTCGAACAGATGCAGCCGGTATCGGGCCGACAGCGCCTGGGCGAGCGCCTGGCCAGCATTGCCGAGGCCGATGATGCCGATGGACGATGTCATCGCTCGCTTCCCACGTGGCTCACCCATTCCTCCTCATTCACTGCTGGACAGGTATTTGTCGCTTTGTTAGCACGCTGGCAAGCGGCCACGGCTGCACAAGCACAGACATATTGGGGGAAGTACGGAAAAATGGCCATGAATCTGTCGCCCGAACGCTCCGGCGGAGTGGGCGCGGTACAGTTACCCCTGCAAGGGGGCATGCTAATAAACTGAGCAGCGCAAAGCGCATATGACGCGAACGGACACGCGCAGTGGTTGGAGAGCGAGGATGGCTGGATTGCAGACTACCCGATTGAATCCGTTCGGATATGAGGTCCACCTCGCCGCGATCGGCGATATCGACGCCACTGGCGCCGAACACTTGCGCGAACTCTATCGCAACGATGGCCTTCTGTTGATTCGCGGTCTGACGCTCAGCCAGGCGGATCAGATCGAACTGTGCCGCCACCTGGGCCCCGTGAACGAGAGCCCGTTCGAGAACTTCCTGATCTCCAACGTGGAAAAAGGCGGGCACCTGGGTACGCGCGAACTGCTCTGGCACAATGACGTGCCCTATCTTCCCGCGCCTTATCTCGGGGCGTCCCTCCACGCCCTGACCGTCGATCCGGATGTCGTCGGGACGCGTTTCGCGAGCGGATTCCGGGCCTATGAGCGTCTTCCCCAGGTGCTCAAGGATCGTATCGCAGGCCTGAAAGCCCTGCAGATTCGCGAACGGGTCTTCGATCGGTGCAACCGGCTCACCGACTTGCAGGCGGGCGACCTGTGCACCGTTCATGATGTCGTCCGGCGCCAGCCGGGCACCGGGCGTCCCTATCTGTTCGTCAACGAGAACATGACAGCCTGCATCCTGGGCCTGCCGGAAAGCGAGAGCCGCGCGCTGCTGGACGAGTTGTTCGGCTATTTCTACGCAGCCGACAACGTGTTCGAGCATCGCTGGGCCGTGGGCGACATCGTGATCTGGGACAATCTCACGCTCCAGCACGCGCGCGGGTTGGCCGGCTCGGGCACGCGGACGCTCCAGCGGGTCACGATCGCGGAACTCGGCTATGCCGCACAGTACCCGACGGACGTGGGCATCTATGACGAACTGCATAACGAGGCGATGCTCGAAACCGCATGAGAGCCGACACAGGATGGCCAGAGGAAAGGCCCGCGTCAGAGGCCTGGGCGCCTCGGGCGCCATTCGGCTCGTCCTGAACCGCGCGGCACCAGCACCGGATCATAACGGCCCGGCGTAAGGGACATGCTCACCTGTTCGGTTACGCCCTGATATTCGCCCATCGGTGTGTCGGTGCGGAAAATCTCGGGATCGAGATAGCTGTGCCGGTCGCTGCTGCCCGCCGTGCGATGCGCCCAGTCCTTGTCGAACAGGCCGAGCGAGAGGAGCCACAGCGCGATCCGCGAGAGCGAGACGTGCACGTGGTATGATCCGCCTTCCTCAGCGCGGCGGCGAAGCGCGGCGACGATGCCGACTTGCGCCAGCCAGGACGCAAGATAATCGTTGATCACGATGATCGGCGGCAGCTGGGGCTGCTCGATGGAACCTTCCAGCGCCATGATGCCGGTCACGCAGGCGGCCGACTGATCGAAGCCGGGGCGCTCGGCCCAGGGGCCGCTCGCCCCATGGAGCGAGATCGAGACGTAGACGATTCCCGGCCGCTCGCGCGCCGCCTCTTCGGGCGTGAGCCCGATTTCGCGCAGGAAGGCGGGTCGGCGGTTATGGAAGAAGATGTCGGCTTCGGCGACAAGCTCGCCCAGCCGGGCGCGGTCGGTGCGCGGATCGAGCCAGGCCGAACGGATGCCCACGTTGGACGATGCGTAGATGGTTTCCTGCTCGCCTTCGCCCGGCCGCCAGAGATTGAGCACGTCCGCGCCGTGCAGCGCCAGCGATCGGCCGATCCCCGCGCCGGCAACGACATGGCCCATTCCCAGCGCGCGATAGCCGGAGAACGGCTGCTCCGCCATCGGCCGCAGCGGCTCGCGCGCGGAATCGCCGATGCGGCTCACATCGATCAGCGGCGCGTCGGCCAGCGCCTCGCGATACTGGTGCTCCTGCAGCAATTCGGGAAGCGTGCGCACCATGGGCATGACGATACCGGCCGCTGCGCCCGCCGCTTCCAGTTCCAGTCCGTTCCACTTGCCGATCGCCTCGCTGATGGCGGGCCAGGTCAGGGGAATGCCCAGCAGGTCCTGCGCGCGCTGGCGCAGGTTCGGATACATGGCCTGCGGCATCACCCAACGGTCGTCCGCCGTGCGATAGAAGATCGCGCTCATCATGTTGCCGGCCTCCAGCGACGATCGCACGGGGTAGCCCCCCAGCCGCTCCCATCGAAAATCATAGAACGGACTCAGGCGATGCGGTGCCTGGCGCAGATCGACCGCGATGTCCTGTCCCGCGCCGCCGCGCCAGCGATGCATCGCGGCTGCCGCAATCGACTTGGCAAGGAGGCCGATCGTTGCTGCCGCGCCAAGGCGAAGCGGGCTCTTGACGACAGGGTCTGCGCCGGCGTGCGAAACTGCGCCGCCCGCTTCCGCGCATGTCAGGCCGACGCCGCCGAGCACCTCGTCCAGCGCCGCGGGCAAGTTGAAATCGGCTGAATTCTGCCGGAAATCATAAGCCCGTTCGAGCCGTTCGGTGAGGCTGGACATGGCGTGCTTCTCCTCTAGGTTCTTCCCGCTGCCCGAAGTCATGTTGCCTGTGTCAGGCCGCGTTGACGGGTTGTTTCATAAGGCTGCGACACGGCCTCGCGAAGGAAACTGGATGATGAGGATGCCGCTTGCTTTTGCGCTTGCCGTGGCGCTGGGTTGCGTACCGATCGCCGCACAGGCGAAGGTTCCGGAAGCGGCGGCGGCGAGGACCGGGGCGAACGCCATCGTCGGCCCGGCGCTTTACGTAACCAACATGGCGCGTTCGCTTGCATTCTATCGCGACATTCTGGGGATGACGGTGCGGATGCAGTTCGGCCCGGCCGAGCGGCCCGACGTGGTGCTGGGCTTGGGCAACGATCCCGCCGGTGCGGGCCTGATGCTGCTCAGCGACCGGGCGGGTCCCGTGCCGCGCAAGATCGCGCACGGCCACGGCTATGCGCGCTTCGCTCTGCGTGTCGCGGGCTTGCCCGCGCTCCAGGCGAAACTGCGCGCCGCGGGTTTCGATGCCGGGGAAATCAGAGAAGCGCACGATACCCTGCTGGTAATGATGGCGGCCGACCCCGACGGCTACACCGTTGAGCTGATCAACGATAAGCCGGGCGGCGAGGGGCAAACCCCTCAGGAGCCCAGTTTGACGAGGTAGACGCCCATTCCCTCGCCGATCTCTCCGACGGCGGAGTCACCCTTCTGGAAGGCGATGTATTTGCCGTCAGGGCTGACGACGGGATTGCTGACATGGCTTGAACTGCCCGGCTGCGTCCCCACGATGATGCGGCGCATCTTGCCGTCGGGCTTCATCTCCAGTCCGCAGATATCGAGCGGCGGCAGCGCCGCGGTCTCCTGGATGCCGCATTCGACCGTCGCCCATTTTCCATCGGGCGCAATGCCCTCGACCTCGTTGTATTCGCCGACGACGCGGCGATAGGTGATGAAGCGTCCGGTCTGGAGATTGTAACCCATGACCGAGACCAGCGGCTTGCCATCCGCCGCGCCGAGGCAGGAGAACACCAGCTCGTTGTCCGCATCGCGGAAATCCTGCGGTTCGATGAAGTTGCAGTCCTTTGGAGGGGTCGCCATGATCTCGCGCTTGTTGGCGATCCGGGCCATGCCGTCGCGATAGACGATCTCGGCCAGATAATGCTTCGTCGGCTTGAAGAACATCGCTGACCAACCCTCGCCGGGGCCAAGGGCGGTGCCGGGTGCGAAGGCGGTCCAGGCGATCAGGTTGTTCTCGCGGGAGATTGCGACGCCTTCCAGCGGGTTTTCGCCGAGTGGCTGGAGCGGTGTGTCGAGATCCTTGCCCAGCACCCACATCTCCACGCGCGCGCGGCTGTCGGGCCCGTCATTATGGCGCGGCGCGGTGATGAGATAGTCACCATTCGCGAGATACTGCACCCTGAGGACGCCCTGATGCGGCACGTCGCGGCTGAGGTTGCGCACCTTGCCCGTGGCGAGTTCAATTTCGTAGGCATCGCCATTGGCCTTGCCGATGAAGGCGATGCGGCGTCCGTCGGGAGAGAACGAGGGCCGTTCGCCCAAGGCGGAAAGCAGCACCGCCTGGTCGACGGAGAGGGGCTGTCCCGCCGGCAGCGCCGCGGCGCCCGGTGCGGCGCCTAGCCCGCCGATCGCCGCCGCGAGCGTGATGTGCAGCTTCCCGGTCCGCGGCTTCACCATTGCCATCGGCTCAAGCCATGACTTCGGCGACGGGCTTGGCCGTCGCCATCGCGCCCTGGCCCCAACTCGTGACGGGCATTCCCATCACCTGCTGGATCGTCAGCCCGACACGCGCGCTGGAATCCCCGCTGCCGCTGATATGCTGGCCCGATTTCCATCGTCCGCCCGCGCTGCCCGCCACCATGATCGGCAGATTGTCCACCGAATGGATCTTCGCGAAATTGCTTTCGGATGTGGCGAGGACCAGGCTGTGGTCGAGCAGCGTGCCGGCGCCTTCGGGCACGGCGTCCAACATCCGCAGCATGCTGGCGAAAGTCTCCATGCTCCTTTCCATGAAGAACGTGGCCTTGGGTTGGTAGCCCAGCTTGTCGTCCACGGGTTCCTCGTGCGTCAGCTCGTGGAAAGCGACCGGATCGCCCGCCTTGCGCAGGTTCGAGCCGGCATTCGACAAGGCGACGTTGAACACCCGCGTCTGGTTGCAGGACAGCGCCATGACGACGAGCTGGCCGAGCAGATCGTGAGCCTGCATCGCCACGTCCCAGGTGGGTCCGAGCGCGACCTGGCCCGGTTCCCGGGGCACGACGCAGGCTTCCGCCGGGGCCGGCCGCTCCAGCAACTGGCCGAGTTGCTGTTCGACCTGGCGGACCGAAGTGAAATACTGATCCACGCGCTGCCGGTCGGCCGCGCCCAGGCTGCGCATCAGATCGTCGCGATCGTCCTTGACCGAACTGAGCACGCTCTGCCGCAGCATGATGCGGGGATCGGGCGTGAAATCGGCCTTGTTCGGGTCCTGGAATTCCGCGCCGAACAGGCGCCGGTACAGATTGACCGGATCGACCTCGCTCGGATTGACCGTCGAGCCGGCGCGCATGCTGTAGCTGACGTGCGACTGGCCGGTGCAGGCGACCTCGAGCGAGCGGAAACGGGTGCCCTGGCCGATATGGTCCGCCACCAGGCAATCGATGGTCGGCGCCTCGGCCGTCCCCCCCGTAACGCCGCCCTTCACGGGTGCCGTGCCGCTCAGTGTCGCCATGACGCCCGACCAGTGGACGAGGTTGGGTTTGCCGTCGAGGATGCAGTTGAAGTTGGAAAAGACCGTGACCTTGTCCTTGTAAGGCGCGATCGGCCGCAATTCCTCCTTCAGATCGTAACCGGCGCCGAGCTTGCTGGGGAACCAGCGGGCCGTATTCACGCCGCAGCCCCAGAACCAGGTGCCGAAGCGCGTCGGGATGGGCGCCCCCGAAGCCAGCGCCTCGCCGTTGCCGTCAAGGAACAGGTCGAGCAGGGGAAGGCCGACGACGACCGCCGAGCCTCGCATCATTCCCCGCAGGATGTTTCGCCGGGTCCACTGCGTCATCGCATCCTCCTTCGTATTCTTCGGTTATCGCGCCGCGACCGTGCCGGCCGGCTTGAGGTCCGGGGGCGACAGCTTGCGGAACGCGTCGCTCAGCGCGATCCCCCGCAGCAGCGCGGGGAAACGGTATCCATCGCGCGCGAAGCCCTGTCTGGCATAGTCCAGCCAAGCCTCGTCGCTGGCGGCGGCCGAGCGGCCTACGCCATATTCGTAGGCGCGCTGGACCAGGCAGCTTGGTATTTCGGGGCTGTCACGCAGCAGGTGCGACAGTTCGAGAAGCCCGGTATAGGACTTCCCGTTGAACGTCCCCGTGGCGTCGATCAGCGCTCCGTTCTCATGCGTGCGGAAATTGCCGAGCGCGTCGTAATTTTCCATCGACAGGCCGATCGGGTCGGTCAGCGCATGGCAGCCGGCGCAGGCGGGGTTCTCCTGGTGGATGGTCAACCGTTGCCGCGCCGTGCGGTGCAAGGGGCTGTTGACGTCCTGCACCACGGCGAAATCCACATTCGGCGGCGGTGGCGGCACCGGCTGGCACAGCAGCAGCTCGCGTACCGACTTGCCGCGGATGGTGGGCGAACTGCGCCCTTCGTGCGTGGGGTCCAGCATCAGGAAGCCCGCGAGCGTCAGGATGCCCGCGCGCGGATCTTCGGGCGCGAACGTGTACGGGGCCCATCCTTCCATGCCCGCCGCAGCGACGGGCACCTTGTAGAGCGCCCCGAGGTTGCGGTTGAGGAAGGTCTTCTTGGTGGTGAACAGATCGCGGTAATCGCCCCGGTTGCGGATCAGGTGATCGACGACGGTGCGCAGCGTCTGCTCCTCGGCGTCGGTTGCCAGATCCGCGCTGAACTTGGGAAAGAGCGCCTGGTCTTTCGCCAGTCCGGCAAACTGCTCATAGCCGAACATGTCCGAGAAGAACGAGCGGACGCCCTGCACGAAACGCGGCGATGCGATCAGGCGATCGACCTGCTTCGCCAGGCGCTTTGCGTCGCGAAAATCGCCGCGACCGGCGGCGTCGAGCAATTCGGCATCGGGGGGGGCATCCCAGAGCAGGAAGCTGATCCGTGTCGCCAGCGAATAGTCGTCCAGGCGGACCTCTGAAGGATCGCGCGGGTCGGCCGCGCCGCTTTCCACGCGGAAGATGAACTTCGGTGAGACGAGCAGGCGCGAAAGACCGAGCCGGAGGGCATCGTGGAAATCGCCGGAGCTGTCGAACGCGGCCCTGGCCATACCGACCACGGACGCCGTTTCCGCCTGCGTCAACGGCCGGCGATAGAGCAGGCGGCCGTAAGTCTCGTAAAAGCTCCGCGCGCAGCTCTCGTCGAACGGGGCAGCCGGTGCGGGCGCGCAGCCCAGCACTTGTCCGCGCCGGTTTTCCGCGAGGACCTGGGCGGCAATCTCACGCGCGCGAAGCTCGTACTGCTCGAAGCCCGCCGGCGTGACGGTGACGTGGTTGTCGCCGATCGCCATCAGCCCTTCCTCGCGCAGGGGCGGCGAGAAACGGCCCGGAACCTTGATGTCGCTGCCGAAGATCTGTTCGATCGAGCGGACGTATTGCGCTTCGTTAAGCCGGCGGAAGCCCGGCGGCGTTCCCGTGGTCGCCGGCTCGGTCGCCGCCTGTACCGGCTCGCTCGGGCCCGCGAACATGACCACGCTCGCCGTGGCCGCCGCGAGCACGGCGAGCGCGCCGAGCATCGGCCGCGGTATATTCCTGGAATGCCTTTCGGTCATTGTGTCCGTTCCGTTGACTTGTCGTCGGTATGAGCCACCCGTTCGCGACGCTGAGCCGGGGGCAGGAACCCGGACACGCCCTCGATCTCGAAAGCGGCGGAGATTCCGGTGAACTCGCCGGTCGCCGGGTCCTGGATGCCGTCGGCCGCCCGCTTCATGGCGTTGTAGATGGCGGGTGACTGGAAGCCGATCGTGTTCTCGTAATCGGCTGCGCGGAAGGTCTGCCAGACTACGCGCTGCCGCCAGTCGAGATAACCGCCGATCAGTCCTTTGAGGGTGCCGTCCGCCAGCATCTCCAGCCGCAGGCGCGGCTTGAGGAAGGTGGTCTCGATGCCGGTGACTTCGTGCATGTGCAGTCGGTCGATGGGGGAGGTGGTCAGTATCCCGTCGACGATCCTGCCGCTGAACCGCGCGAAGTCCTGCGTGTATTCCGGCTCCCCGGTGATCCGGTAGGTATAGTCCGCGAGCACCACCTTGGCCGGGCTCCGCCGCAGCGGGTCGGTGCTGTAATAGAACGTGACCGTTACATCGTCGTCGTTGCGTTCGTCGTCGATGCCGCTGATCTCGATGAGCGCGGTCGGGCGGCCGGCAGCGCGACCTTCGTTGAAGATCATCGGCAGGAAGCCCTTCCGCCGGAAGCCCTCGACGCAGCCTTCCACCGTGAAGAGCTGGTTGTCGATGCCTCCGCGTCCGTCGGGCGAGGTGAAATTGCGGTGCTTGCGCGTGCCGGGCGGTGGCGGGCCCGAGCCGTCGTCGCCGTCGAGGTCGAAACCGGGCACCACGTCCGCCTGCGGCGCGACGTGTCCCGGATCGGCGACGATGCCGGGCATGAGCGCGACGTTCATGCGATCCGGCCCGCGAAACGACATGACATCGGGCCCGACGCCCTCGGCATGGATCGCGCGCTGCTTCGCCGCTTCCTCGGCGGACATCAGCCGATAGTAGTCCTCCTCGCCCGGCTTGGCGTTCATGCGCGCGCATTGCTGCGGATGGCTGTCGACCGCAGCGGCGAACCATGACAGCGCGAAGACCCGGCTGGTCCCGCCCCGGGCCTTCGCCGGCAGCTTGGCCGCTGGTGCGCGGATGGCGCGCGGTTCGGCATGCGGCCGGTAGTTGAGCCATTCGATGTTTTGGAAGTGAAGCCCGAATGCCTGTTCGGGCGCGTCCGCGACGGTCGGGCAGGTCAGGCGGACATCCCTGAGGCGATACCGGTAGTATTCGGGAATGTCGGCAGGTCTGGGCCCATGTTCCTGCGGGTGCCGGGCAAGGTCCGCCGATTCCGCGAAAGTCAGTTCGGGGATCGCCGCGCCGCTGCGGCACCTTTCCATCAGTGCGGCCAGGGCGGGGCTGGCCTTGTCCACCGCGATGGCGAGCATTTCGGGGCCGGTGGCCGGGGCTACGGGCCCGGTGAACAACAGGTCGTCCTTCTGCGAGGCTGCTCCGCGGATTTCGGGAAGAACGGGCTTCTTCGTCCAATAGTTCGCCTCGGCGCGCACCCAGCCGGTAAATTTTTCCTCTTTCGCGCCGCCGTCCACACCCTCGATTCGCAGGAAGCTGGGGCCGATATGGGCGGCGGCGGTGCCGGACCACAGCGCGAGGCCCGCGACACTCGCCATCCGCGCGCTTGCGGCAAGGATGCGCATCGGTCTCTTCCGAACATACGTCACGCCGCTCTCCCCCGTTTCTTCCTGCCGCCGCCCGCTTTCCCGCGAATCTCTGCTTTACGGCGGCCATGTCAGCTCATATGCTAAGCGAGTGCATAGCGTAGGGGTGGCGGAACGGTCAAGCGGCAAGTTCCCGCTGCCCCAGAGGGAGAGTTTGGTATGGTCTGGTCGATGCGAAGGGCGCTGCGAAGCGGCAGCCTGGCGGTCACGCTGTTCGCGGGAGTGGCGACGTTTGCCTGGCACGCGGGCGGCCTGGGCGCCGTGCCCGAATCCCTATCCGATGCCGCGCCCATGAGCAGGGAAGAGGCGGAAGGGATCATTTTCGAGCGCCAGCAGCTCATGCTGGAACTTGACGAGGATACGAAGACGCTCGGCATGATCGCCGCCGGTTCGGCGCCCGTGAAGGATCTGGGGAGGACCACCCGCGCGATCGCGGAGGCCGCGCGGGAATCGGTGACGGCTTTCGAGCAGAGGGTCCCGGGCGGACGATCCACGCCCGAGGTTTGGGCGCAGTACGGCAAGTTCATGGACGACATGCGGGATTTTGCACGCAACGCCGAGGAGATGGCCAAGGCGGGCGAGGCCGGCAACCTGAGCGCGGTCGTCAATCTGATGATCGTGGCGCTGCCCTGCAAACAATGCCACGACCGCTATCGCGGCCCCGCGCCCTCCTGACGCGCGCAGAGCCTGCCACCCGGACACCAATATCACATCATCACTGGAGCCACGATGCGACGTCTTTGCTGGGCAGCAGCCCTTTCCCTGATCGCCGTTGCCGGCGCGGCCATCGCCGCCGCACCGGCCGACACGGTCCGCAGCCGGATTGCCGGCTATCGCGCCCTGGGCGCCGCCTTCAAGAGCGCCAACGACACCGTGCGGTCGGGGGATGTCCGCTCTCCCCGGCTGCAGCAGGCGGCAGCGCAGATCAGCGCTGCTGCCCGCCGGCAATACCAGTGGTTCCCCGCAGGTTCCGGTCCGCAGGCGCAGGTGAAGACCGCGGCCAGGCCGGAGATATGGACGCGCGCCGCGCAATTCCGGTCCGCGCAGGATGGTTTCGCCCGGCAGGCCGTGGCCTTCGAGCGCACGGTCAGGGGCGGCAATGCGGCGGCGATCCGTACGGAGGCGCGCAAGCTCGGCGGGCAATGCAAGGCTTGCCACGACCAGTTCCGCGTTCCCCACGACTGACTTTTCGACGATACCGGAAGGAGATCTCCCATGCATACCACACGGCGTAGCTTCATGGCCGTGGCCGGACTTGCGCCGCTGGCCTTGTGTCTAGCCGGCCGCGCCGGCGCGGCCGAGGCGCATTGCGGCGGCGATCTGCCGATGTCCCAGAAGAACCGACGCAGCGCCCTCGGCTATGTGGAAGCGTCGACCGATCCGCAGCGTCGCTGCGGTCACTGCACCTTCTTCACCGGGGGTGACAGCGGGTGCGGCGCCTGCCAGATGCTGAGCGGCGCCCAGGTCAGCGCCCAGGGTGTCTGCAACTCCTTCGTCGTCAGGCAGGACTGATCATCGGCCGGGGCGGGGCGTCCGACGATAATTCACCCCTTGGCGCGCGGGGGTGGAAGGCGGTAGGAGCCCCGCATGGTCAATCGCAGGATCGGCAAGGAAAACTCCGAGACGCGCCAGGTGCTCCTGTCCGCAGCGGAACGGCTGATGCGTGAGGAAGGCTATGCCGAGGTCACCTCGCGCAAGCTGGCGCGCTACGCTGGCCTGAAACCGCAACTCGTCCATTATTACTTCCGCACGATGGACGAATTGTTCGAGACGCTGTTTCACCAGGTGACGGAAAAATACCTGGCGGCCATGAAAGAGGTCGCACAGCACGATGATGCACTGGTCCGCATGTTTCAGTTGAGCTGCGATACGACCAGCGCCGCGCTCCATCTGGAATTCCTTTCGCTCGCCAACCACCGCAAGAGCATGCATGCGATCATCGCCGAGTTCGCCGCCGAACTGAATCGGATCGAGGCGGGCATCATCCGTGAGGCGATGCAGCGCCAGGGTATCGAGACGCCCGAGGTCACGCCCGAGGAACTGGCGACCATCCTTGAAACCGTGGCGCGTGGTCTCGCTTTCGGCTCGCGAATCAACGCTCAGCGCTTTCAGAACGCGCGGAACGTGCTGACCGGCTGGCTGGACAAGTTCGGCATCACCTATCGCAGGCTGTCCAGCATTCCCCGCGCCGAGTTCCACGAGGCGTAAGGCGGCCCGCGCGTCGCGGACCGCCTTGGAAACGCCTCCGGGGTTAGTATTCGAAACCGAACCGGACGCCGTAGGTGGCCGGCTCGGCCAGCGTGCCATAGTCGCCGTTCGAGGCGCCCGTCTTGGCGATGGCATAGCGGTGATTGGTCAGGTTACGCCCGAACAGCGTCACGCGCATATGGCCGGAAGGGTCCGTCCAGGCCACGCTGGCATTGACCAGCGCATAGCCGTCCTGCCGATAGCGCTGTTGATCGGCCAGCGGGCCGGCGAGCGGACCGTACAGCGATGGATTGTTCACCACATAGCTCGAGGTGTAGCTGACATTTGCCGCCAGCGTCACGCCGCCTTCGCCCATCGGGATGTGATAGTCGAAACCGACGTTGCCCGAGAATTCCGGCGCGCGTGCCATCTGGTGGCCGGACCAGTCCTGCGGCTGGTTGTTGATGTTGATGTCGGTGGTGGCGTTGAGGCCCGTGCCGACGGCGTTGGCGAAATTCTTGTACCTCGCCTTCAGCCAGGCGAAGCCTGCGCGCAGGTTAAGGTTTTCGAGCACGTTGGCGCTGAACTGGCCGTCGATGCCGTAAACCTCGGCCTTGGGCGCATTGAGGTAGACGTTCAGGAACTGGTTGCAGGTGTCGGGCGCCGGCGGCGTCGGGACCGGCCCGCACTGGGGCGAGCGCAGCAATGTCGCGACGTGCAGGTTGCGGTAGTCGTAGTAGAAGCCGGCGACATCGAAGCGGAACTTGTCGCGTGCCATCTTGAAGCCCGCTTCATAGGCGGTGATGGTTTCCGGCACGACGGCACGCCATTCGCTGGCGACGGCGGGCGGGTTGAAGTTGAATGCGCCGCTGCGATAGCCTCGCGACCATGAGGCGTAGACGTTCGTGCGCGGGGCCACCTCGTACCGGATCGCCGCACGCGGCGTGAACTTCGACCAGCCGTCCGTGAGCGAGGCGCTCGTCAACGGCACCAGCGTAGCGGTGAAGGTCTTGTTGACGATGTCCTTCTGGTCGTCGCTGTACCGGCCGCCCAGGCTTACGGTGAGGCGATCGGTCAGGCGTATCGACGCGTCGGCATACAGCGCCCAGGATTCCGACTGCTGCTTGCCGTAGCCGTTTTGCACCAGAACCTGGTTGGCGAGGTAGGTGCCGTTGAACGGATCGGTCTCTATGCGGTCCTTGTAGTACATGCCGCCCACGACAAGATCGACCCGATCGATCGCGTTGATCGCGTAATCGACCGATTGCTGGAAGGTCTTCTGCCTGAACCGGATGCGGATGTAGGTCAGGTCGCGGTAGGTGCCGTCGAAGTCGAACGACAGGCGCTGCTTGCTCTCGGTATAGCCGGTGTAGGACGTCAGCGTGCCGATGCCGGTATCGAGCGCCAGCTTGAGCGTGCCCTGCTGGTTCGTCACCGGCGCGCTCGTCTCATAGTTGAACGAGGCGGTGTCGGGCAGGGTCGTGCGCAGCGGCGGAGCGGCGACGGCGGGCGACACATGCGCCGTCGGCGTGAAGAGAATGGTGCGCGGATCGTCGATATGCACCATGTTGTAGGCGAGCGTCGCCTTGAGGCTTTCCGAAAGATCGACCTCCAGCTTGGTGCGCACCGCCGCCTGGCGGATGGGCGTCGCCGGTCCCAGCTTCTCGCCGATGGTGGTCGGGCTGGCGAACCGGATGTAGCTGTCGGTCTGGCGATAGTAGCCCGCCACCGCCGCGCGGATGCCCTTGGCCAGCGGGCCGGAGACATAGGCGGAGGCGCGCTTGTCGTCGAACCGCCCATAGGTGATCTCAGCCCGGCCCACCAGCGTATCGGATGCGGCCATCGTGTTGATCAGGATGGCGCCGCCCGTGGCGTTCCGGCCATAAAGCGTGCCTTGCGGCCCCTTCAGCACTTCGATGCTGGCAAGGTTGGGCAGGTCGGCGTTGATGACCAGCGGGCTCGGCTCGTAGAAGCCGTCGACATAGACCGCGACGTTATTCTCGACGTTGTTGCCGTTCGTCAGGGTGGTGACGCCGCGGATCGCGGGCTGGGTGAAGGCGCCGGAGAAATTCACCTGCGCGCCGGCGGTGATCTGCCCCAGTTCCTGGAAGGTGACGATACCGGCGTTTTCCAGCGACTGGCCTGTAACCACGCTGATCGAAGCCGGAACGTCCTCGATCCGCTCGGCCCTGCGCTGCGCCGTGACGATGATCTCGCCGGCGTTGTCGATGCCGGTCGCGCCGGGATTTTCCTGCGCCGCCGCCGGCGCGGAATGCGCCAGCGCGAGCAAGGCCGAACTTGTCAGAAGCATGCTGACGGCGCTGGTCAGCGGCGATTTGCTCGGCTGCCTGCCGGAGACGCGCACAGTTTGGCAATGGCCCCTCAAATCATCCTCCCTCTCCCCACGCAGAGAAAGGTCGATGCCCCTCTGCTGACCTGAGCGTTAGCAGAGTCCGGCCCTAGTGCAATAAAAATTTGTGCAGTCGCTTAGCATTTGCTGTGTGGGCTTTGTTTTTCGTGGTCGGAGTGTTCGTGCAAAGCCATTGCCCTGGTTATCCCTTAGTGTTATGCGGTCGCTCAGTCGTTTTCAAAAAACGGCGAAAAATAAGAGATTTTATTCCGAATCAAATATTGGCGATCGCTCAATATAGGAAGATAAAGCGTTTTCCGGTGTTGCTGTCCGCAAGCGCAGGCGCAGGCGGGATGGGGAAGGGTGAATAGGCGTCGTGAGTGAAGAGCTGTTGCAAGCCGATCCGTTTTCGTCGGACCTGATGGTCGATCCGTTGCCGTTCTATCGGGCGCTGCGCGACCGCGCGCCGGTTAGGTACTATCCGGAATACGATACGTTCTTCCTCTCGCGCTTCGAGGATGTGTGGAGCGCCCTGCGGATCGGCGACAATGTTCTGCTGTCGACGGAAAACAGCCTGCCGACGCCGCAGTATTTGCGCACGCACCACAACGATGGCGCCCCGCCTTTCGCCTCGGTCGATCCGCTGGCGCCGGGGCCGACGCTGCCCTCTCCGTGGTACGAGGCGATGCGTCAGGCGCACATTGCGCCGCTGCGCCCGCGGGCGGTCCTCGCGCTGACGGAATTCATCGAGCGCACGGTGGACGAGGTGCTGGATCAGGTGCTGGCCAAGGGCACCTTCGATCTCATCGGCGATTTCGCCGCCACGGTGAATGCAAGGGTGATCTGCCACCTGTTCGGGCTCGACCTCGCGCATGCGCCCGAACTGCTGGCGATCGTCGCCGACCTGACGCGGGTCGATCCGCGGCAGGGCGGTGTCGACTTCAACATGTTCTTCGACCGGCTGACGGAGCAGATCGTTCCGGTCGTGCAGGCCCGCCGCGCCGCCGGTGCCGACGGCAGCAACCTGCTGGTTGACGGCCTTGTCAATTTCCGTCGGGAGGACGGACGGGCGCTGAGCGATGTGGAAATTTCCAACCAGCTTACCTGCGTGATGATCGCCGGCGTCGAATCCGCGTCGAAGGTGACGGCGTCGGGACTGCTGGAACTGTTCAGCCGGCCGGATCAACTGGCCGAAGTGCGCAGCGACCTGGAGGCGAACGTGCCCAAGGTGGTGGCCGAGATGGTCCGCTTCACGGCGCCGGCGCAATATACCTTCCGGACCGCGCACAAGGATTTCGAGATTGCGGGCCAGCCGGTGCGGGCCGGGCAGCGCGTCGCCTGCCTGCTGCGCTCCGCTTCGCGCGACGAGCGCGAGTTCGACCGGCCGGACGAGTTCATCTGGAACCGCGAGATCAAGCGCGTGATCTCCTTCGGGTTGGGCCAGCACCACTGCATCGGCAAGCATCTGGCGCTGGTCGAGGTCACGACGATGGTTCGCGCGTTCCTGAGCCGGGTCACGTCGGCCGAGTTTCTGACGCAGGAAGGAGAGCGGAATCCGAGCTGCTTCCAGTGGGGCTGGGTCCGGCTGCCGGTGCGCATCAGCGTCTGATGCCCGGGGTCGGGCAATCGAAGGAGAGGTCTATTGAAAATCGTCATCGATCGGCTGCTTTGCGACGCCAACGCGCTTTGCGTGGCCGAAGCTCCGGAGCTGCTGGCGCTGGATGCGAACGAGGAACTGATGCTGCTGAAGCCCGATCTGGCGCCTGACGACGTCGAGCGCGCCCGGCGCGCCGTCGCGGTTTGCCCCAAGGCGGCATTGAGCATCGAAGACTGAGCGATTTCGCTGTTGGGAGAACAGGCGGCATGGCACTTGACCTGAAAATTGCAGGCGCGACCGTTTTCGACGGATCGGGCCAGGCTGGCTATACGGCGGACGTCGGCATCAAGGACGGCCGCATCGTCGAGATCGGCAGCGTCTCGACCCCCGCCCGGCGAACGCTGGGCGCGGAAGGGGCGATCGTGACGCCCGGCTTCATAGACATGCACACGCACTATGACGCGCAGGTGCTATGGGACCGCGAGTTGATGGCTTCGAGCCGCAACGGCGTCACCAGCGCCGTCATGGGCAACTGCGGCGTGGGCTGTGCGCCGGCCACGCCGGCTATCCGCGATGAGTTGGTGTCCCTGCTCGAAGGCGTGGAGGACATTCCCCGCGCCGCGCTCGAGGTGGCGCTGGACTGGAACTGGGACAGCTTCGCGTCCTACCTCGCGAAAGTCGAGGAACGCCCCCACACCATCAACCTTGCCGCCAATGCCACGCATGCGCCGCTCCGCATGATCGCGATGGGCGCACGCGCGTTCGACGGCAGCGAGCCCACCGAGGACGATATCGCCACCATGCGGGCGCTGCTGGCCGAGGCGCTCGACAGCGGCGCGGTGGCCTTTTCCACCGATCGCGTCGCGCTTCACCAGATGGGCGATGGCCGGCACGTGCCCGATTTCCATGCGCCCCGCAGCGAGGTGATGGCGCTGGCCCGGCTGGTGGCCGAGCGGCGCGGGTGCCCGATCCAGTTTGCGTCGGACTTCGGCATGGTCGGCACCGAGGACGACACATTGCGCGAGTTGTCGATCCTGCGCGAGGTCGCCGCGCTGGGCATCCCCGTCTATGCGCCGCTGCAGCAGTACCCCTGCGAGGGCGGCTGGCGCAGGCTTGCGGCCGACATCGGCAAGATGACGCAGGAGGGCGCGAACATCCTCTTCGAGGCTTCGGCCCGCGCCATCGGGGTGCTGATGGGGCTGGAGGCCCTGATCCATCCGTTCAGCCGCCACCCTTCCTACATGGCCATCGAGGGCCTGCCGCTCGACCAGCGCGTGCAGCGGATGCTCGCGCCTGGATTTCGCGAGCGGCTCTTGTCCGAGCAGCCGCAGTTCGCCGACAACGATGCCCGGGTCCGCCGGCGGTTCGAGCAGATGTACCGCGAGGCGGATCACATCTTCATCGTCGGCGAGGTCGCCGATTACGAGCCGGACCCGGCAAAATCGGTCAAGAGCATCGCGGAACGCGAGGGCCGGACGCTGGAGGACGTGTTCTTCGAAGCGTTGACGGCCGGCGGGGGACGCCAGTTCCTCTACTTCCCGATCGCCAACTTCAAGGACGGCCGGCTGGACGAGCAGCACGACATCCTGTCGCTGCCCAATGCGCTGCTCAGCTTCGGCGATGCCGGGGCGCATCTCGCGCAGATCTGCGACGCCGCCTATTCCACGTTCGTGCTGGCGCATTGGGCGCGCGACCGTGAGAAGGGGCTGCCGCTCGAAAGCCTGATCCATCGGATGACCGGCGCCCAGGCGGACCTGTTCGGGTTCAGGGACCGCGGCCGCATCGCGGTGGGCGCGATTGCCGACGTCAACGTCATCGATCACGCCGCGCTCCGGCTCGACCAGCCGCGGATGCTGCATGACCTGCCGGGCGGCGCCAGCCGTCTGATGCAATGCGGGCAAGGCTATCTGGCGACCCTGGTCGGCGGTGTGCCGATCGTGGAGGAAGACGCGCTGACCGGGGCTTTTCCGGGGCAAGTGCTGCGCCGCTGAGGCCCGCGGGTCCGCAACAGACAAAAAACGGACCCGGCGGCGGTGCTGACCTGAACGCCGAGGATCGACAGGGAAGAGGGACGATCCGACATGGCTATACCGGAAAATGGCGCCCCGGGGGCGCCAACCGGCGGGTTCCGCGTGCTCGGGCTGCTGCTGCTGGTCTATGTGATCAACATGATAGATCGGCATATCGTCAGCATTCTGACGGTGCCGATCCAGCGCGATCTGCTGCTGACCAACACCCAGATGGGTCTGCTGGGCGGCTTCGCCTTCGTCGTGCTTTATACGACCGCGGGCATTCCCATCGCCTGGCTGTCCGATCGGTACAACCGTACCACCATCATCGCGGCGTGCCTTTCGGTCTGGAGCCTGTTCACCGGTTTCAGCGGCTGGGCGGCGAATTTTACCCAGCTTCTCTGCGCCCGCATCGGCGTGGGCATCGGCGAGGCGGGAGCGCTTCCCGCGTCCCATTCGCTGATCAGCGACTACTTTCCGCCCGCCCGACGTGCCCGCGCGCTGGCGGTGCTTTCGCTCGGTGCGCCGATCGGTACCGCGCTGGGCATCTTCTTCGGCGGCTGGGTCGCGACCACGGTGGGCTGGCGCGCGGCCTTTCTGGTCATCGGTCTGGCGGGCCTCGTGCTCGTGCCGATTTTCAAATGGGCGGTGATCGAGCCGGCGCGAGGGCGGCATGACGGCGATGCCGGTACGGGCGCGGCCACGCCGCAATCTTTCGGGGTTTCGGCCGGCACCGTGCTGTCTTCGCCCATTTTCTGGTTGTTGGCGACCGGTGCCGGTATCGCCGCCATTCCCAGCTCGGGTCTGGTGTTCTGGCTGCCGACGTTTTTCCAGCGCGGCTTCGGGCTCGACCTGTCGCAGGCATCGATGTTTTACGGCTCGATCATGCTCGTAGGCGGGATCGCCGGAACCTACGGCGGTGGCTGGGTGAGCGACAAGCTGGGCGCGCGAACCCCGGCCGCCTATGGCCTGGTGCCGGCCTGTGCGTTCCTGCTTGCCGTGCCCACCTGCCTTCTCGCCCTTGACGCACCATCGTTGCTTGCCGCGTGGCTGCTGTTCGTCTTCTGGCAGGCGCTTGCGATTGCCTGGCTGGGACCGGTCGTGGCGGCGGTGCAGCAGATATTCATGCCCAACATGCGCGCGATGGCGTCCGCCGGCTTCCTGCTGGTCAACAATATCGTCGGCGCCGGCTTCGGCACCTTCGTCCTCGGCTTCATGGCCGACCGCATGGTCGGACTCTCGGGCGGCGAGGCGCTGCGACAGTCGATGCAATACAGCCTTGGCGGATACGTCGTCGGCGCGGCGCTGCTGGCGATGGCGTCCGTGTTCCTGGCTCGCCACCCGTTGATCCGCATGGCGCGCGCCCATGCCTGATCGCGATGATCGACGCTTGACACGAACTTGGCGATCGCTCAGTAACGATATGGCAGAAAATTATCTGTATAATTGGATTTCGTGGCGGCATTTGCCCGTTAACTGTGCAAATGCAAAAATCTAAAAGTTGTGGAGGGGAGGAAATCAATGTCTGCTAAGCTTCATGCGCTGCTGGCGTCCGCGTCGCTGCTGGTCGTCGCGGCCCCGCAGCCGCTCCTGGCGCAGGAGACGTCTCAGGAAAGCGCTTCGGTGCACGCGGGCGATATCATCGTCACCGCGCGCAAGCGCACCGAGACGCTGCTGGACGTGCCGGTCATCGCCACCGCGCTCGACCAGACGACGATGCAGCGTTACCAGGTCCAGGACATTTATTCTGTGACCAACATGGTTCCCAGCCTGGTTGTCGGCGAGGGGATCGGGACCGTAGGCATCCAGGCGTCGATCCGCGGAATCGGTCCCACGTCGCAGACTGCCACCGTCGACCAGTCGGTCTCGCTGGTGATAGACGGCCTGCAACTGTCGCAAGGCTTCGCATTCCGTGCCGGCATGTTCGATATCGGCCAGGTGGAGATCCTGAAGGGGCCGCAGGCGCTGTTCTTCGGCAAGAACAACACCGCCGGCGTGATTTCACTGCGCGGCGCGGACCCGACCAACGAGTTCGAGTTGACCGCCCGGGCCGGCTACGAGTTCGAAGCCGACGAGAAGTTCGGCGAATTGATCATATCCGGGCCGCTCAGCAGCACGCTGAAGGCGCGGTTGGCGATGCGTCATTCGGACGAGGAGGGCTTTTTCCGGAACACCGCCGATCCGCTTCCCGGTCGCGGTGCCGTGGCGCCCAAATACAAGCGAATGAACAACACGCAGCAGACGATCCTGCGGGGCACGCTGCTTTTCGATCCGAGCGACAGCTACAACGCCCGCCTCAAGCTCAACTTCGTCGATGATCGCTGGAACGGCACTGGTGGCGATTCCCAGCTGGCCCTCTGTCCCGATGGTATCGGCGGCGTGCCGCCGATCGACATCGACTTCCTCGCGGGCAGCGAATGCAAGCTCGATCGCAATGTTCAGTTGGGCGACCTGGACCCGGACTTCTGGCCGAACGTCCCCAATGGCGGCGTTCCGTTCCTCGACAGCCAGCAGTATTTCGGATCGCTCGAGCAGAACCTGACGTTGGCGCCGTCGCTGACGCTGACCTCCGTCACCGGGCTCTATCGCCTGGAGCATGAAATCATGCCGCGCGGCAGCACGACCTCGAGCCCGACGATCGCGCCCCATTACAAATTCGAGAACCGGCAGTTCACGCAGGAAGTGCGGCTGACCTCCGACTTCTCGACGCCGTTCAACTTCATGGTCGGCGCCTTCTACCAGGACGGGGAATACATAAATCGGGTCCGCCTGCTCGGGAACACCGCCTTCGGCCTACCGGCGATCCTGCAGAATGCGCGGCACAAGATCGATCTGGAGACCTATTCGCTTTTCGGACAGGCCATCTGGAAGCTGGATGACCAGTTCGAGATCAGCGGCGGTGCGCGCTGGACGGACGAGACGCGCCGGCACAGCGAGACCAACGAGTTCACCGGCCTGCCGGTCAACCTTCTGGTTCCCAAGATCCATTCGAGCAACATCTCGCCCGAAATCACGGTGTCGTTCAAGCCGCGCCCCGAACTCAACCTGTTCGCCTCGTATCGGCAGGGGTTCAAGTCCGGCTCGTTCAACACCATCGTCTATATCGACGACAAGACGCGCGCGGATTTCAACGACGAGAAGGCCAAGGGCTTCGAGATGGGCCTGAAGGGGCTGTTCTTCGACCGTACGCTGTCCTTCACGGCTGCCGCCTATCGCTACGAATATTCCGATCTGCAGGTGGGGGCGAACGACAAGGATGCATCGGGGCTGCCGCTTCATCGCACGCTGAATGCCGCCTCCGCGCGGGTGCAGGGCTTCGAGGTGGAGGCGATTTATTCGCCGCCGGCCGTCGAAGGCCTGACGCTGCGCGGCAGCGTCAATTACAATCGGGCGCGGTTCAAGAGCTTCACCAACGCGCCATGCGCCAACGGCCAGACGATCGCCGAGGGCTGCGACCAGTTCGTCAACATCGACACCGGCCTTTTTACGTCGCAGGACCTTTCGGGACGTCCGCTGGTGCGCGCGCCCGATTGGACCGGCAGCGCGGGGTTCGATTATGAAACCGGCGTGGGCGGTGGAAAGACGCTGGCGATCGGCGGAACCGCGTCGTTCAGCTCGGACTATTACACCAACCTCACCCTGCGGCCGGCGTTCGTCCAGGACAGCTTCGTCAAGCTGGGTTCCAGCGTCGCCCTGCGCGGCCCCGACAAGGCGTGGGAATTCGCACTGATCGGCAACAACCTGACGAACAAGATCATCGCGGCCACCTGTTCGAACGCGAACACTCAGAACGGCTCGATCTTCGGCGGGCAGATTACGGGTTCGAACACGAAGGGCCTGGCTGGGGACGACGAATCGGCCTGCGTGCCGCAGCGCGGCCGCGAGGTCTGGCTGCGGATGACGGTGCGGCTGGGCAAACTGTTCCGCTAACGGCGGCCATGCGGTACGGTGCGGAGCGCGTGTCTGGCGGACATCGCGCTCCGCGCTCGCACATGAGGCAAGGGCCGGTACATGGCTGAATTCGATATTGTCGTTCGCAACGGCACCATCGTCGACGGTTCCGGCGGCCTCCCCGCCGCCGGAGACGTGGGCATTGCCGATGGCGTCATCGCAGCGGTGGGCAGGGTTTCGGGCACAGGGCGGGAAGAGATCGACGCGGCGGGCCGTCTCGTCGTTCCTGGCTTCGTCGATCTGCATACGCACTACGATGGCCAGGTCACCTGGGACAACCGGCTCTCGCCCTCGTCGGAGCACGGCGTCACCACGGTGCTCATGGGCAATTGCGGCGTCGGGTTCGCGCCCTGCAAGCCGCACGAGCACGCTGTCCTGCTGAAAGTGATGGAGGGGGTGGAGGATATTCCCGAGGCCGTGCTCGCGGAAGGCGTGCCGTGGCGCTGGGAGACTTTCCCCGAATATCTGAACTTCCTGGCGGCCAGGCAGTTCGACGTCGACTGCACAGCCTACCTGCCCCACGCGGCTCTGCGCGTCTTCGTCATGGGTGATCGCGCGGTGCGGCGCGAGCCCTCGACTCTCGCCGATCGTGCGCGAATGAAACTGCTGGTGGTGGAGGCGATCCGCGCCGGTGCCATGGGCGTTTCCTGTTCCCGCCTGCTGTCGCATCGCGATGCCGACGGAAACCTGGCGCCGCATGTCCAGACCGACGTGGAAGAACTGCTCGCCCTGGCCGAAGGACTGCGCGAGGCCGGCGGCGGCATCTTCCAGATCGCGGCGGCGTTCTCGAACCAGAACCTCACGAGCGTCCTTCCGGATCAGCGGACGGCTTCGCCGATGGAGGCGGCCCGCCGCGAGGTGGAGTTGCTGGTTCGGCTCTGTCGCGCTTCGGGGCGGCCGCTCACGTTCGCGCTGTCGATCCTGAACCACCTGCCCGAAGTGGCGCCGGAAGTGCTGCGGCTGATCGGAGAGGCGAATGCCGAGCCCGGTATCAGCATCGTGCCGCAGGTCTTTCCCAGGCCGATCGGCATCCTGTTCGGACTGGAGCTGTCGCTCAATCCGTTCAGCTTCCACCCGTCCTACCAGGCGATCGAAAGCCTGCCGCTGGCGCAGCGGGTGGCAGAGATGCGCCGGCCTGAGCTGCGAGCGCGCATCCTGTCGGAAGAGCCGGCGCGCGATGGCCTGGACCCGGTGAAATACATGCTCGCGGTGCAATCGCTCGACGCCTATCCCAGCGCGGGGGAACTCGATTACGAGCCGGCGCCCGGCGACAGCCTGCGCGCCATCGCCGCCCGCGAAGGCCGCACCGTCGAGGAAGCCGCTTACGACGCCCTGCTGGAGAACGGGGGCAGGGCGCTGCTCTTCCTGCCCATCAGCAACTATCCCGGCTCGCTCGATCCGCTGGCGGATATGCTTTCCAGCGAGCACACCGTTGTCGCGCTGGGGGACGGGGGCGCGCATCTGGGGCTGATCTGCGATGCCAGCTATCCCACTTTCCTGCTCAGCCACTGGGCGCGGGATCGCAGCCGGGGAAGCGGGCGGCTGTTCGATTTACCGCAGGCGGTCAACCGGCTGACGCGGCGCAACGCAATGCTGGTCGGGCTGACCGACCGGGGCCTGATCGCACCGGGCATGAAGGCCGACGTCAACGTGATCGACTTCGCCGGCCTGCATCTGCATGCGCCGGAAGTCGCGTTCGACCTGCCGGCGGGTGGACGGCGCCTGTTCCAGCGTGTGGACGGTATCGAGGCGACGATCGTCAGCGGGGTGATCACCTATCGTCAGGGCGTGCCAACCGGCGCGCTGCCCGGCCGGCTGGTACGGCGCGGGCAGGCGGCGCGTTGATGGATATTCCCTATGAAGTGGATGGCGCGCGCTGCAACGGCTTCCTGGCGCTTCCCGCAGGCGCCGGGGCCGTCCCGGGCGTCATCGTCCTGCACGGCGGCAGCGGGTTGGGAGACCACGCGCGGCAAAGGGCGCGGATGCTCGCGGACCTTGGCTATGCCGCGTTCGCGCCAGATCTGTTCGGGCGCAGGATCGAAGGGCTCGAAGCGGCGGAGGCGGCGACTGGAGAGTTCCTCGGCGACTGGGCACGACTGTGCCGAAGCTGCGACGCGGCCTTTCGCATCCTCGCCGGGCACGAACGGGTGGAAGCGGGGCGCATCGCCGCCATCGGCTTCTGCTTCGGCGGCCAGGTTGCTCTCGAATACGCGCGCTCGGGCGCGAACATGCGGGCGGTGATCGGCTTCCATTCGCGTCTGGCCACGCGCTATCCGGAACGATCGGGTGCCATAAGCGCCAAAGTGCTGATATGTCTGGGCGATGCCGATCGTTTCGTCTCGCGCGCGGAGCGAGAGCATTTCTTGAACGATATGCGGGCGAATGGCGTCGATTGCCAGATGCTGCTGTTCTCCGGCGTCAATCACAGCTTCACCGACCGTTACGCCGAAGTGTCTGGCGTGCCGGGCCTGAAGTATGATGCGCGCGCCGACGGCCGGGCTTGGGCAGCGATGCAAGCGCTGCTGGCCGAGGCGTTCGCCGATACGCCGCAGGCCTGACCTTCCTTCGCCCGGGCGGCGCTGCGATCGCTCCCATTGCCGGCCGGGGACCAGCGGCTTGATCGACGCCCCGACATGGCGCACAGGCTGGTGGAACCCCCTGGCTGATCCCCGGAAGAAACCGACTGCATACGAACATGGCCAATCAGAACGGAAATCCGCAAGGCTCGAAAGCCCTGCTCCTGGCCGCGGCCAAGGCGGTCATGGAGGAATCGGGCTACGCATCGGTAACTTCTCGCCGGATCGCGGCCAAGGCGGGGCTCAAGCCGCAACTCGTCCATTACTATTTCGATACGATGGATGCGTTGCTGCTGGAGCTTTTCCGCGGCCTCGCGACGGAAATCGTCGACCTTCAGGAAGCGGCTGTCGAATCCGAAACGCCGCTGCGCAAGCTGTGGGACCTGCTGTCCGATCGCAAAAAGCGGATACTGCTGGAACAGTTCCTCATAATCTCCTGCTTCAATCGAAGCATACAGGAGGAAATGGGCAAGCTGGGTAAAGTGTTTCGCGACAAGCAGATCAAATTCCTGCAGCGGTTGCTGCAGGAAAACGGCATTTCCGAGTTTCCCTGGAGCGCCGAGTTCATTTCGATCCTGTTCAACGCGCTGGCCCGCGCGCTGGCGATCGAGCCGTCCTATGGGCTCGATCTGGGAAGCGAGAAGGCGATGGAAGTCATCAACTACTACATCGACAAGTTCGACCGGAAAATCCCCGATCCCGCGACGACGATCCTACGGCTGGAGCGGGAAAACGCCGAACTCAAGGCCCGGGTTGCGGCATTGACCGGACAACTCGACGCCGCGTGCGGAACCGCCGTATAGGGCTGCACTGTCCATATGGCCGCCTTGGCGGTGGCGCAACGAGTCAGGGTGTTCGATAAGGCGCGCGTGCGCATCCGCGGCACGTGCACCAAGTTGGCGCGAACCCCCACCGCCGTCTCTGGCGTAGAGGCGGCGATGCTGGGACCCGGGGTTCTGGACCGAGGGTGGTGCCGCTTAGGTGACTCGAACACCTGACCCCATCATTACGAATGATGTGCTCTACCGGCTGAGCTAAAGCGGCGTGCCCCAGGACAATGCCATCGGCAGGGGCAGGCCTTTAGCCATGGGGCGCGGCGGGCGCAAGGGCAGTTTTTACGCGGTCGGCCCGGGCGAGATCGTGCTTGCCGCGCGAGGAGCGCGGCCGATATGCTGACGCGTCGCCCCGCCGCGCCCGGAGAGGAAGGAATCATGCCCGCCACCGCCGAGACCGCCACTCGCCCGCAGGTCCGTCCACAGGTCCGCTATGAGGCGCCCGCGCCCGGCGTCGCCCGCATCGTCCTCGACCGGGCGGAGAAGCGCAACGCGCAAGGGACGGTGATGACCTACCAGCTCGACGCGGCGATGCGGCGCGCCTGCCAGGACGATTCGGTCAGCGTCATCGTCCTCGCCGCCGAGGGCGATCACTTTTCGGCCGGGCACGACCTGTCGATGACGGAACCCGCCGCCGCGACGGAGGGCGAGCGTGTCACGCTATGGGGCCAGTATGGCGCGCCCGGCTGGGAAGGCATGTACGCGCGCGAGCGTGAGGTCTATCTCGAGATCACCGAGCGCTGGCGCAATGCGCCCAAGCCGGTGATCGCCGCGGTGCAGGGCAGCGTCATTTCGGGCGGGCTCATGCTGATGTGGATGGCGGACATCATCATTGCCGCGGAGGATGCGCGCTTTCGCGACAACACCGGCTCGGACATGAGCGTGCCCGGCGTCGAGTTCTTCCATCACCCGTTCGAACTGGGCGTCCGGCGGGCCAAGCAGTTCCTGTTCACCGGCGGCTGGCTCTCGGCCCACGCCGCCGCCGCCGCGGGCATGGTCAACGAGGTCGTCCCGCGCGAGCAGCTTCAGGCGCGGACGCTGGCGCTGGCCGAAGAGGTCGCCCGCACGGACCGCTTCACGCTGAAGCTCATCAAGGAGTCGATCAACGCCGCGCAGGACGCCATGGGCCGGAGCGAGGCGATGAAGGCGGCCTTCGCCAATCACCAGATCGGGCACCTGCAAAACATGCTGCTCCATGGTTTTCCGATCGACATCACGAAGTTGCCGGAAAGCGTGCGCAGGCACCTTGAGGTGGCGGTCGCCGCGCGCGCCGCTTCCGCAACCGGGATGGAGGGCTGAGCCATGGCCGAGGTGCTCTTGGGCGACGTTCCCGAACGCAACGCCGCCCGCCTGGGGGCGGAGCGCTGGGCGGTGCGGCACGGCGAGGAGGTGCTTACCTGGGGCGAGCTTGCCGAGCGGGCGCTGCGCCGCGCGCATGCGCTGGCGGGGCAGGGCGTGGGCCAGGGCGACCGGGTGGTGCTGGCGCTGCCCAACGGCAACGCCTTCTTCGAATGGACTTTCGCGCTGTGGAAACTGGGAGCGACGCCCACGGTCGTCTCGCCGCGCCTGCCGGTGGCGGAGCTGCGCGCGATCGTGGAACTGGCCGAGCCGCGTGCGGTGGTCGCGGCCGATGCCGACCTCTGCGCCGCCTTCGCCGCGCTGCCGGCGGAGTTCGGCCGCGACCATGCGGACCGCTCGCCGTTCGCCAGCCGCGAAGCGCCAAGCTGGAAGGCGATGACTTCGGGCGGCTCGACCGGACGGCCCAAGCTGATCGTCGATGCGCTGCCCTCACGGGTGGACGACGCCTTGCGCGGCCTGCGTATGGTGGCGGACGGGGTGATGCTCAATCCGGCGCCGCTCTATCACAACTTCCCGTTCGCGATGACGCACATGCACATGCTGCTCGGCAGCTCGGTGGTCGGCATGGCGCGGTTCGATGCCGAGGAGTTCCTCGCGCTGGTCGCGCGGCACGAGGTGCAGTGGACCATGCTGGTGCCGACGATGATGAACCGCGTGGCCCGCCTGCCCGAGAAGGTGCGGCTGGGCTATGACCTCTCCTCGCTGGAGACCGTCTGGCACACCGCCGCGCCGGTTCCGCAGTGGCTTAAGCAGCTCTGGATCGACTGGCTGGGCCCGGAGCGCATCTGGGAAATCTACGGCGGCACCGAAGGGTTCTGCACGACGCAGCTCAGCGGCACCGAATGGCTGGCGCATCGCGGCTCGGTCGGGCGGGCGGCGGGCGGCGAGCTGACGATCCGCGGCGAGCATGGCGAAGTGCTGCCTCCGGGCGAGGTGGGCGAGATATTCATGCGCCGGGTCGGCGGCGGCATGCCGAGCTACCGCTATCTCGGCGCCGAATCGCGCCGGCTCGATGACGGTTTCGAATCGCTCGGCGATTTCGGCTGGGTGGACGAGGACGGCTATCTCTACATCGCCGACCGGCGCAGCGACCTGATCCTTTCGGGCGGGCACAATGTCTATCCGGCCGAGGTCGAGGCCGCGCTGCTGGAACATCCGGCGGTGGCCGAGGCGATCGTCATCGGCCTGCCCGATGGCGACCTCGGCGCGCGCGTCCATGCGATCGTCCGGCTGGAGGAGGGTGCGCAGGCAGGCGAGGACGCGCTCCTGCGCTTTGCGGCGGAGCGGCTGGTTTCCTACAAGCTGCCGCGCACGGTCGAGCTGACCGACGCGCCTTTGCGCGACGAGGCGGGCAAGGCGCGTCGCGGCCGCCTGCGCGAGGAGCGCATGCGCCGGCTGGCGGGAGGCATGTTCTTCGAGCGCGCGCGTCTGGCGGGTTAGACTATCCGTGATGATCAAGCGGGAGATTGCGGCCAACATCGATCGGCCTTGAGCAGCGCGTTTGCGCTGACTTCAGGTCGCGTGCAGCACGCAGTGGTACGAGGTATCCTCCAGCGCACGGCCGGCGCCCAGCGCGACGCAGTCGAGCGCGTTGTCGGCCACGCGCACCGGCAGGCCGGTTTCCCGTGCGAGGACCGTGTCGATCTCGGGCAACAGCGAGCCGCCGCCGGTCATGATGATGCCGGCGTCGATGATGTCGGCGGCGATCTCGGGCGCGGTGCTTTCCAGCGCGACGCGGACGATCTCGACGATCTGGCCCAGCGGCTCGGCGATCGCGTCCAGAACCTCGGCCTGGGTCAGCGCGATCTCGCGCGGGACGCCGCGGGCGACGTCCCGGCCCTTGATTTGGGTGCCGACCGGCGGCTTTTCCTTCGCGATGCGCGCTGTGCCGATCTCCTTCTTGACGCGCTCGGCCGTCGATTCGCCGATCAGCAGGTTGTGCGTGCGGCGCACGTGCGAGGATATCGCGTCGTCCAGCTTGTCGCCGCCCACGCGCACCGAAGTGCTCAGCGTCATGCCGCCGATCGAGATGACCCCCACCTCGGTCGTGCCGCCGCCGATGTCGACCACCATCGAGCCCACCGGGTGCGTCACGGGCAGGTCGGCGCCTATTGCCGCGGCCATAGGTTCGTCGATTAGCCAGACCTTGCGGGCGCCGGCGTTGGAGGCGGCATCGCGGATCGCGCGGCGTTCCACCTGGGTCGAACCTGAAGGCACGCAGATGACGATCTCCGGCCCCGAACGCAGCCGCCCGCGCCCGCCTTGCGCCTTGCGGATGAAGTGCTTGATCATCTGCTCGGCGACTTCGAGGTCCGAGATGACGCCGTTGCGCAGAGGCCGGATCGCGCGAATGTTGTCGGGCGTCTTGCCGAGCATCAGCTTGGCGTCGGAGCCCACCGCGATGACGCGATCGATGCCGCCGGTCGTTTCGATCGCGACGACGGAGGGCTCGGCCAGAACCACGCCCTTGTCCTTGACGTAGACGACAGTGTTGGCGGTCCCCAGGTCGATCGCGAGATCGCAGGGGGAAAGAGAAAACCGATTGAACAGGGGCATGCGTGCGCGAACTCGTCCGTTATGTTTTTGCCCCCGCGAAACGCCTTCGTAGCAGATACGAACGGCGCAAGTCCGCCGCGCCGGGCGGAGGGCGGCGCGCGACGAGCGGAGGAACCCCGCGCCAGGCCGCTCAAAGCGCCTCGGCGAAGGCCGGCAGCAGCCAGCAGGCGGCGGGGCCGGGCAGGCGGTGGCGCCACAGCTGGAAGTCGAACGACGCTTCGCCAACCGCCAGGAAGACGCGAAGCTGGGCCGGCTAACGTCCGACTATTCGGATTTTCTGAACATGATGGACGGTTTTATCTCAATTATCCTGTAGGGTCGCCGCGCCTATCTATATCTCATGCATTCCCTCCAGAGAGGACACCCGAGATGATCGAACTGCGCCCCTTCAACACGCTCGGCGCCGCCGACCACGGCTGGCTCGATACTCATCACCACTTCTCGTTCGCCGGCTACCACGAGCCGGGCCGCGCCAACTGGGGCCGGCTGCGCGTGTGGAACGACGATACGATTGCGCCGAAGAGCGGCTTTCCGCCGCACCCGCACCGCGACATGGAAATCATCACCTACGTCCGCAAGGGTGCGATCACTCACCGTGACAGCCTGGGCAACGAGGGCCGTACGGCGGCGGGCGACGTTCAGGTGATGAGTGCCGGCAACGGCATCCAGCACGCCGAATACAACCTCGAGGACGAGGAGACGACGCTGTTCCAGATCTGGGTGCTGCCCGACAGCCGCGGCGGCGCGCCGAGTTGGGGAGCGCGGCCTTTCCCCCGGGAGGATCGCGCCGGCCGCTTCGTCACCCTCGCCTCGGGTATGGCCGGCGACGCGGACGCGCTGCCGATCCGGGCCAACGCTCGCGTCGTCGGTGCGACGATAAGGGCCGGCGACAGCGTGACGTATGCGTTGACGCCTGATCGCCACGCCTACCTGGTGCCCGCCAGCGGTCGCGTCCGGGTGAACGATGTTGAGGCTAAGGCTCGCGACGGCGTCGCCGTGACCGGGCTCGACATGATTACCGTGACCGCGCTCGAAGACAGCGAGGTCGTCCTCGTCGATGCGGCCTGACCGCCAACTTCCGGTAAGCGCGTTCCCGGTCCGCCGCCGTCAGCCCGGCCGGAAGGGGTCGGGCCGGCGATGCGTGCCGGCCTGGCGGCCGGTGCGCGCTTCGTCGATCCTGAAGGGCAGCCGCACGAGATCGATCACGAGGGCCAGCGCGAGTCCGAACACCGCGAAGAGGACGGCCAGAATCGCCGCCCCCGGATAGCGGGTGCGGGCGAAATGGTGCGCATAGGCAGCCACTTGTTCGATTGTTGCGACCAGCAGGGGGAACAGTCTCATGATCTCGCCCAAGGAATGCGCCGCGCCAAGTCGATGCTTAGCAGCCCTACGGCTGCAATGCCATCCCGCTGGCTTTGTTCCGCCGCACGGCCGAGCCAGCATCGCCCGCGCGAGTGAATTCGCGCGCAAGGAAAAAATTCGATTTTGAGGAATTCGCTGTTGCGAAGCAGTTGCAGTTGCCTGCTTCGTCGCTAAGAGCGCTCCTTGTTGTGAGTGATTCGCATCACGCGAACCCGACAGAGGAAGTCTCGGTGGTTGCATATTCAGGTCTGCGGAAGACGGCCCATTTCCTTTTCGTACCGGCCGCGGCGCTGCTGACGCCGGGCGCGGCTTTTGCCGCGGCGTCCGCGGTTCCCGCCGAACTTTCGGTCGGTGGCATGTTCGCGCAGGCGGACTGGATCGTGAAGCTGGTGATCATCGGCCTTGCGATCGCCTCGCTCGTCACCTGGACGGTGTTCATCGCAAAGCTGCTCGAGCTGCGCAAAGCCAGTGCGGCCGAAAGCCTGGTGCGCGATCGCGTCAGTGCGCTGCGCTCGCTACAGGAAGCCGCGACGGACAGCAATCTCGCCTTCGCGCCGCTGGTGCGCGAGGCGCTGGCCGAACTGCGCGCCTCGTCCGACGCGCTGCACGACGCGGACGGCGTCAAGGAGCGGATCGTTTCGCGTTTCGAGCGGCATGAGGCCAAAGTCGCGCGGACGATGACGCGCGGCGTCAACGTGCTTGCCACGATCGGCGCCACCGCGCCGTTCGTCGGCCTGTTCGGCACCGTCTGGGGCATCATGAACAGCTTTATCGGCATCGCCGAAAAGCAGACGACGAACCTTGCGGTCGTCGCTCCCGGCATCGCCGAGGCGCTGTTGGCGACCGCACTCGGCCTGGTGGCGGCGATTCCGGCGGTGGTCATCTACAACCACTTTGCGCGCCAGATTGCGGCCTATCGGGCGATCGTCTCGGACAGCGCCGCCGCCATCCTGCGTCTCGTCTCCCGCGACCTCAGCCGCGGCCACGCCACCGTTCTCGTCAAGGACGCCTGAGTCATGGCGATCCGGCTTTCCGACACCGGCGACGATCTCGCGGTCAATCACGAAATCAACGTCACACCGTTCATCGACGTCATGCTGGTGCTGCTGATCATCTTCATGGTGGCCGCGCCGCTCGCGACGGTCGACGTGAAGGTCGACCTGCCGGTCTCGAACGCCGCGCCCGCGCCCAAGCCCGACAAGCCCGTGTTCCTGTCGATCCAGGCAGACGGCCGCCTTTCGGTGAACGACAAGATGGTCGCGTCGGCCGAACTGGGCGCGGCCGTGCAGGCCGCGACGAACGCCAATCGCGAACAGCGCATCTTCCTGCGCGCCGACAAGACCGTGACCTACGACACGATCATGCAGGCGATGAACGCGCTGCGTTCGGCGGGTTATCTCCATGTGGCACTGGTTGGCGCGGAGGGGCCGGCCCGGTGAACCTGCCGGCTCTCGCTGCGGAGGACCGGCGCAACTGGGGCGTTGCCGGCGCGGTCGCGCTGGTGGTTCATGCTGGGGTGCTGGCGCTGGTGCTGGCCTGGGCCCGCAGCCCGGAGCCGCCGGTGCCGGAAGCGGTCGTGCTGGTCGAACTGCCGCCCGAAGGCGCGACCCCGGCCGCATTGGCCGAGCAGCCAGTCGCGCAGCCCCAGCTCCAGCCTCAACCCCAGCAGGTGCTGCCGCCGACCCCGACTCCGCCGGTGAAGATTCCTCCGGTGCAGGCGCCCCTCCCGCGTGACGCGGTGACGCTGCCGCCGCCCCTGCCGTCGGCTCCGGCCCGCGAGGCGACGTCCGCGCCGGTGCCGTCCATGCCCGCGGCCAGCGCGCCGGCGCCTGCGGCCACGGGCAGCGGGACCGGTTCGGTACCCGGCGACAACCCGCGCGCCAAGCGGGCGGAAGCCGATTACTTCTCGCTGATCAGCGCCCACCTGAACCGGCGCAAGACTTACCCCGTCGAGGCGAAGAGGGCGCGGCAGGAAGGTGTCGTGACGATCCGCTTCACGGTCGACCGCAACGGCAATGTGTCCGGCGTCTCGGTCAAGCGCGGCAGCGGCCACGCGCTGCTCGACCAGGCGACGCTCGATCTTCTCCAGCGGGTCGCTCCGCTGCCGCGGATGCCGGCCTCCATGCAGCGGGACAGCGTCACGCTGTCGCTTCCGATCGAATACTCACTCCGAACAAACTGAAGAAGAAGGATAGTTTGATGAAGACGAAACAGGGAGTTTTGCGTCCGGTTACTCTGCGCCGTGGCGCTGCGGTCGCAGCCATGGCGCTCGCCGCGCAAACCGCGCCGGCGCTGGCCCAGAATGCCGATACCGACGAGATCCAGCTCGACACGCTGAAGATCGAGGATCGCACGGCGGACGTCAGCCCCTATACGGAGAAGGGCGCGCCCTACAAGGCGCGGATCTCGGGCGACGAGCGCCACACCCGCCCGCTGGCGGAAACGCCGCAGACCATCAGCGTGCTAACGGAAGCCCAGATCAGGGAATCGGGCTACACCGATATGGTGCGTATCCTTGACGCCCAGCCCGGCATCACCGTGGGCACCGGCGAGAACGGCAACGCCTTTGGCGACCGTTATATCATCCGCGGCCAGGAAGCGCGCAGCGACGTCTTCGTCGATGGCCTGCGCGACCCGGGCATGACCGTGCGCGAGAGCTTCGCGGTCGACCAGATCGAGATTTCGAAGGGGCCGAACTCGTCCTTCGCCGGCCGCGGCACCGCCGGGGGCGCGGTCAACGCGATCACCAAGCAGGCGACGACCGACTACGACTTCGTCAAGGCCTCGGTCGGTCTCGGCAGCGACCGCTTCGTCCGCGCGACCGCAGACGTCAACCTGGTCGCAAGCCAGGACCTCGCCGTGCGCGCGAACGTGCTGTACGGATACCAGGAAATTCCCGACCGCGGCCCGGCCAAGCGCGAACGCAAGGGCCTTGCCGCCTCGGTCCACTATGCGCCGACCGACGATCTGAACATCACGCTCGACTATTATGGCCTGCGCGCCGAGGACAATCCCGACCTTGGCGGATACCTGAACGCCGATCGTCAGCCCGTTCTGCCGCCGGTCTATACGCAGAAGCAGGATTTCCTGAAGTCGGACGTCGACACGTTCACCGGACGCATCCGCTATTCGTTCTCGCCGAACGTGCGGATCACCAACCTCACCCGCTACGGCATGTCGGACAACGGCTATGTCACCACGGGCGCGCGCGGGACGACCACCTCGGCGCTCGATCCCAACGGCGCCTATCCGACGATTACCTTCTCGACCCATCAGGGCTGGCAGGACGTCAAGTATTTCGCCAACCAGACCAACCTCTACGTCGATAGCGAGATTCTCGGCGGCAAGAACCAGTTGATCATCGGCGCGGAATATACCGATCACAAAGTGCGGAACGGCATCTTCCGCAACACCAACACCGGGACGTTCAACTGCCGGACCGGTGGCGGCACGGATCCGGCGCTGAACAATTATTGCGGCATCGGCCCCGACGGTCAGGCCGTGAACGGTCTCGACACGCTTCTCGGCCGGCAGATCACCAAGGGCCCGTGGGATCAGGACTGGAAGATGGAAACCATCTCCGGCTACATCCTCGACACGGTCGACATCACGCCTGAACTGACCCTGTTCGGCGGCCTGCGGATCGACCACTTCAACTTCAACCTCGGCATGCAGAACACCAACACGCTGGCCCTTACCGAGTATGGCTACAAGGACACGTTCCTCAACGGTCATGCCGGGGTGACCTACAAGATCGGCGATGCGGGGATGATCTATGCGTCCGTCGCCACCGCGGCCGACGTCAACTGCGGCGAATCCGATGTCGGCACCAACAGCGGCTACGGCGGCTGCGTGATCCTCAACGGCGAGATCGCCGGCGCCAAGCCGGAGCGCTCGCTCAACCTGGAACTGGGCACGAAGCTGAACATCCTGGGCGACAAGCTGCTGCTGACCGCGGCGGTGTTCCAGACGACCAAGAGCGATGTCATGGAAGGCAGCGGCTATACCGCGACGGGCACCTTCAACAGCGCCAAGAACCGGGTGCGCGGCATCGAGCTGGGCGTCGCCGGCAACATCACCGAGCAGTGGTCGATGCAGGGCGGCCTGACCGTGATGGACAGCGAGATACTCAAGTCCGCCACGCCGGCGAACGTCGGCAAGAGCGTCTCCAACTTCGCCAAGTTCCAGGCGTCGTTCATGAGCCGCTACCAGGTCACCGACCAGTTCGCGATGGGCTTTGCCGTCAAGCACAAGAGCAAGCGCTATGGCGGTCAGCCCGACACGGCGCCGGCGATGGGGACCAATCCTGACGGCAGCCGGTTCTATTCGCGGCCGGTTCCCGCCTACACCGTCGGCGACGCGTTCGTGGAATACAAGTTCAACCAGAACCTGGATTTCCGTCTGAACGTCAACAACATCACCAACGAGGAATACTATCTGGCCGTCTACCAGGGCGGATTTTTCCTCTACAAGGGTGATGCCCGCCAGATCGTCGGAACCTTGAACGTCAAGTTCTGATCGCGCATGTGCGGCGCGGCCCGGCGGCCGCGCCGCACCATTGGAGAACGGCGATGCTGATCGTCATCGAAAACGTGCTCGACCAGGACGAAGTCGGGGAGTTCCGGCAGCGCCTGGCCACCGCCGGGTGGATCGACGGCGCGCAGACGGCGGGATCGCGTTCGATTGCCGTCAAGCAGAACCTCCAGCTCGACCGCAATGACGATGTCGCGGTCGGGCTTGGCAACATCATCCTGCGGAAGCTCGGCCATCATCCGCTGTTCGTCTCGGCCTCGCTGGCGGAGAAAATTTGGCCGCCGGTATTCAACCTCTACCAGAACGGCGGCCACTACGGCGCGCACAGCGACGCGGCGCTGATGCGCCTGCCCGAAGCCAACCTGACGATCCGCAGCGATCTTTCCGCCACCCTGTTCCTGTCGGACCCCGACGAGTACGACGGCGGCGAACTGACGATCGAAGAGCAGTTCGGCGCGCAGGCGGTCAAGCTCGCCGCCGGCGACATGGTGCTCTATCCTTCCTCCAGCCTGCATCAGGTGTCTCCCGTCACGCGCGGCCAGCGCATCTGCGCGATCACCTGGATGCAGAGCGCCGTCGCGGACGACCGCGCGCGGGGCCTGTTGTTCGATCTGGACCAGTCGATCCAGTCGCTCTCAGCGGGCCGCGCCCAGGACGATCCCGACATCGATCGCCTGATCCACGTCTATCACAACCTGTTGCGGCGCTGGGCTTCCGTATAAACCCCGTAACCCGCCTCCCGCATCGCCGCACCACGACCGCGCGCTGGATCGTCACGGCAAGCTCACGGAGAGCGGGCAGGCGGTCGAGGCCTTCTTCCATCCGGTGACGCCGCAGAAGCTGCTGGTTCTGCGCCGCGGGCAGGAGATCTACCGGGCGCGCGGCTTCACCGGCTGATCGTCGGCCGGATTGCCAGCCGGATCGCCCAGGGGGAACCGCCCGTCACGCCGCTTCGGCGGTGCGGGCCCTGATCACATCGTCGGCGTGCTTGCCGGCGAGTTCCTGGAGATGGTCGAACTCGGCGGTGAAGCTGGCGAGGCCCTGGCTCAGCGAGCGCAGTTCCGCGTCCAGCCCGTGCAGCCCGGCTTCGGGCAGCAGCGCCTCGACGCGTTCCCAGCGCGCCCAGGTGGGGTGCGGCGAGAGGCCGAGGATTTGGCCGCGCCGGCTCGACAGCACGGAGCCTGCCTTCGAGCCGGTGCCGGCCGGCGTATCGACCGAGACCTTGCAGACCGGCTCCAGCAGATAGGGCGAGGCGGCGGCCAGTGCCTCGGACATCGCCAGCCGTCCGGCGATACGGAACGCCAGTTCCGAGGAATCGACGGTGTGGAACGAGCCGTCGAGCAGCGTCACCGCCACGTCGACCACGGGAAAGCCCAGCGGTCCGCGCTCCATCGCGTCGCGGATGCCGGCTTCCACCGCCGGGATGTATTGCTTGGGGATCGCGCCGCCGGTGATCCTGTCGTCGAAGCGGAAGCCTTCGCCGCGCTCCAGCGGACGGATTTCGATGACGCAGTCGCCGTACTGGCCGTGGCCGCCCGATTGTTTCTTGTGCCGGCCGCGCTGCGTTGCGTTCTTGCGGATCGATTCGCGGTAGGCGATGCGCGGCGCGCGCGTGTCGACCGCGACGCCGTAGCGGCGCTGCAGCCTGCCCAGCACGACCTGCAGATGATCGTCGTTGATCCCGCGCAGCAGCGTCTCGTGCGTCGCATCGTCCTGCGTCCATTCGAGCGCCGGGTCCTCCTCGCAGAGACGGTGCAGCGCGGTCGAGAGCTTGACGTCGTCCTTGCGGTCCTTCGTCGTGATGGCGATCGCGGCGTTGCGCGCCGGGTACTCGATCAGCAGGTCGGACGTGCACGTCGCGCCCTTGCCGGGCAGCAGCATGCCGCTTTTCGCCGCATCGACCTTGGCGACCGCGACGACGTCGCCCGGGGCGGCGGCGGACTGCTTCGCGGTCTTGTCGCCCTGCAGGAAGAACAGCGAGCCGGTGCGCGCCGCCTCGCCATCGACCGTCAGTTCGTCGCCCTCCCTCATTCCGGCGTCGCTGCCCGCGCCGACGACGCGGCCGAGCGCGAGCCGGCCCATCGCGCCGCCGTTGGCGATCTTGAAGACGTGAAGCGCCGTGCCGCTTGCGACGCCGAGCCGCCGGGTGGCCGCGTCCGGCTCCGGCGTCTCGTGGCGCAGCAGCTTGAGCAGCCGGTGCACGCCGCCGCCGGTCAGCGCCGAGCCGAGCAGCACCGGCACCACCTTGTTTTCGGCGGTGTCGGCGGCGAGATCGGCCATCACCTGCGCGGTGTCCGGCGTCTCGTCGGTCAGCAGCGCCTCGAGCAGTGCGTCGTCGAAATCGGCCAGCGTCTCGAGCAGGTGCGTGCGTTCCTCGTGCTCGCGCTCCAGCAGTTCGCCGGGGATGGCGATGCGTTCGGATTCCTTGCCCGGCCGATAGCGATAGCCGCGCTCCAGCGCGAGATCGACATAGCCCACGACATGCTCGCCGCCGTCGCCGGTACGGATCGGAATCTGGCGCAGCGCCAGCGGCTCGCTGCTCATCGGCTGCAGTTCGGCGATCAGTTCGCGCACCGCGCCGGCGCGGGCGTTCTCGATCTTGTTGACGAAGATCGCGTGCGGCACGCCCAGTTCGTCTAGCCGGCGCAGCATCGGTTCGGCCAGCGCGGCGCGCTCGGGCGCGGGATCGACCACCACCAGCGCCATGTCGGCCGATTGCAGCGCGGCGAGGCCATCGGCGGCGAAGCCGGCACCGCCCGGCATGTCGATCAGGGCGAAACGGTCGTCCAGGTAGTCGAAATGCATGAGGTTGATTTCGGTTGAACCGCGCCGGGCGCGCGCCTCGGGGCTGGCATCGCCGACGGTGGTGCCGGCCTCGATGCTGCCTTGTCGGTTGATCGCGCCGCTGGCGAAGAGCAGCGCTTCGGCGAGGCTGGTCTTGCCCGTGCCCGCCGGCCCCACCAGCGCGACGGCACGGGTCGGCCTGTTGCCGTTCGGGGTTCCCTTGTGTGTGGTGCTGCCCATCGCCGCCTCCTCTCCTGCGAAGGCGCGCGAGCGCAGCGTCTGCGCTCTGCGCGCAAGGACCAAACGGGGATGCTGTGCCTGTCGGGGGAGAGTTGCAAGCGGAATCTTGTTGTGCGCCGGGGCCGGCCTCCGTACCCTCGCGAGTCCGGATTTCAGGAACAGAATCGCCTCGCGGCGCATTTGTGGCAAGTGTCATGGCAAGCCCGCTTCCCGTGCTGATCAACCCCGCCGGCGGCATTGCCGCCACGCTGGGCGATACCTTGCGGCAGACTGTCGAGGATGCCTTTGCCGCGGCCGGCCGGCAGATCGCGCTGGAGCTGGTCGAGGGCGCCGGCATGGCCGAAGCGGTGGCGCGCCATCGCGGCAAGCCGCGCGTGGTCGTGGGCGGGGGCGACGGCACGCTGGGCTGCGCCGCCGCGGCGCTGGCCCGGACGCCAACCGCGCTGGCGATCCTGCCGCTGGGCACGCGCAACCATTTCGCCCGGCAACTCGGCATCCCGTTCGATCTTCCGGCGGCCGCCCGCATTGCGGTCGGCGGTCAGCGCCGGCGCATGGATCTGGGCGCGGCCGGCGAGCGGGTGTTCGTCAACAATGCCTCGTTCGGCATCTACACGCGCTTCGTCCGCCGGCGGGAGCGGCATGGAGGCCCCCGGTGGCTGGGATCGCTCGCCGCGATCGGGCACGTGCTGCGCAATATGCGGGCGCAGGCCTTCGCGCTGCGACTCGATGGCCGGCAGGTCCGCGTCACCACGCCGCTGCTGTTCATCGGCAACAACCAGTATTCGATCGAGCGCGGGCACCTGGGCGAGCGCGAGGCGCTCGACGAAGGCGAACTGTCGCTCTACGCCGTCGCCGCGCAGGGGCCGCGCAAGCTGCTCGGCTTCACCATGCGCGCGCTGCTCGGGCTGGCGCGGCCGGAACGCGACTTTGCCGAGTGCGCCAGCGCCGCCGAAGTGGTGATCGAAGGCGACGGCTGGATCGAAGGCGCCTTCGACGGCGAGCTGGAGTGGCTGCCGCTGCCGTTGGCGCTGCGCAGCCTGCCCAACGCGCTGGGCGTGGTCACTCCGCGCGAATCCGTCGACCCGGAGCGGAACCTGTTCAGGATCCACGATTCCCGCGCGCAGCGATGACGCTGCGCCCGCGTCGGGGAACTGTCTCATCGGTGGACCCGCAAAAACGCGGCTTCGCGCTTGTCGGCACCGCGCGGCTCGCTTATCGGCGCGGATATGAGCTCGACCAACGAAATCCGCCGGTCCTTCCTCGCCTATTTCGCCGCGAACGGACACGAGGCCGTGCCCTCGGCGCCGCTGGTGCCGCACAACGACCCGACGCTGATGTTCACGAACGCGGGCATGGTCCCGTTCAAGAACGTCTTTACGGGGCTGGAGACGCGCGCCGTGCCGCGTGCGGCCTCCTCGCAGAAGTGCGTTCGCGCGGGCGGCAAGCACAACGATCTGGACAACGTCGGCTACACCGCGCGCCACCACACCTTCTTCGAGATGCTGGGCAACTTCTCGTTCGGCGACTATTTCAAGGAACAGGCGATCACCCACGCCTGGACGCTGCTGACGAAGGAATGGGGCCTGCCGGCGGACAAGCTGACGGCAACGGTCTATCACACCGACGACGAGGCGTTCGATCTCTGGCGCAAGATCGCCGGCCTGCCCGAGGAGCGGATTATCCGCATCCCCACCGCGGACAACTTCTGGTCGATGGGCGATACCGGTCCCTGCGGCCCGTGCTCGGAGATATTCTTCGACCATGGCGAGCACATCCCGGGCGGCCCGCCCGGATCGCCGGACGAGGACGGCGACCGCTTCATCGAGATCTGGAACCTGGTCTTCATGCAGTTCGAGCAGCAGGCCGACGGCAGCCGCACGGACCTGCCCCGGCCCTCGATCGACACCGGCATGGGGCTGGAGCGCATCGCCGCGGTGCTCCAGGGCGAGCACGACAACTATGACATCGACACGTTCCGCGCGCTGATCGCCGCCTCGGAGAACCTGACGGACGTGAAGGCGGAGGGCGAGCAGCGCGCCAGCCACCGCGTCATCGCCGACCACCTGCGCTCGACCAGCTTCCTGCTGGCCGACGGCGTGCTGCCTTCGAACGAGGGGCGCGGCTATGTCCTGCGCCGCATCATGCGCCGCGCCATGCGCCATGCCCATCTGCTCGGCGCGAAGGAGCCGCTGATGCACCGGCTGGTGCCGGCGCTCGTCGCCGAGATGGGGCAGGCCTATCCCGAGCTTGGCCGCGCGCAGCCGCTGATCGAGGAGACGCTGGAGCGCGAGGAGATCCAGTTCCGCCGCACGCTGACCAACGGCCTCAAGCTGCTCGACGAGGCGACCACGGGCCTTTCCGCCGGCGACAGCCTGCCTGGCGATACCGCGTTCAGGCTCTACGATACCTATGGCTTCCCCTACGACCTTACCGAGGACGCATTACGCGCCCGTGGCATCGGCGTGGACAAGGCCGGCTTCGACGCCGCCATGGCGCAGCAGAAGGCGGCGGCGCGCGCGGCCTGGAAGGGCTCGGGCGAGGCGGCGGCGGGCGAGGTCTGGTTCGACATCGCCGAGCGCGAGGGCGCGACCGAGTTCACCGGCTACACCGCGACCACCGGCGAGGGCTGCGTGGTGGCGCTGCTCAAGGACGGCGCCGAGGTCGATGCCGCCGGCGCGGGCGACGAGGTGATCGTCCTCACCAACCAGACGCCGTTCTACGGGGAAAGCGGCGGCCAGAGCGGCGACACCGGCGTCATCGCCGGAGCTTCCGGCACGGGCGCGGACAGCCTGCGGCTGACCGTCACCGACACGTCGAAGCCGCTCGGCCGGCTGCACGCGCACCATGCCCGGGTGGACGGCGGCACGATCCGCAAGGGCGACACCGTCCATCTTGCCGTCGATGCCGAGCGGCGCGACGCCATCCGCGCCAACCATTCGGCGACGCACCTGCTGCACGCGGCGCTGCGCAACCGGCTGGGCGGCCATGTCACGCAGAAGGGCTCGCTGGTCGCGGCCGACAGGCTGCGCTTCGACTTCTCGCACCCCAAGGCGCTGACCGAGGAGGATATCGCCGCGATCGAGGCCGAGGTGAACGCCGAGATCCGCCACAACGAGCCCGTCACGACCCGGCTGATGACGCCCGATGACGCCATTGCCGCCGGCGCCATGGCGCTGTTCGGCGAGAAGTACGGCGACGAGGTGCGCGTGCTGGCGATGGGCCGCGCCAACTGGCAGGACAGTGGCCGCAACTATTCGGTCGAGCTTTGCGGCGGCATCCACGTCGCCGCGACCGGCGACATCGGCGTTTTCCGCATCGTCTCCGAAAGTGCGGTAAGCTCGGGCGTGCGCCGCATCGAGGCGCTGACGGGCGAGGGCGCGCGCCGCTGGCTGGTGGGCCGAGAGGAGGCGCTGAAAGGCGCTGCCGGGCTGCTGCGCACCACGCCCGAGGATGTCGAGGCGCGCGTCGCCGCGCTGCTCGACGAGCGCCGCAAGCTGGAGCGTGAGCTGGCCGAGGCGAAGAAGGCGCTGGCGCTCGGCGGGGGAGGCGGGGCGAAACCCGCCGCGGCCGATGAGGACGTGGGCGGCGTCAAGTTCTCGGGCCAGGTGATCGACGGGCTCGACGCCAAGGAACTGCGCGGGCTGCTCGACCAGGAGAAGCAGCGGATGGGCTCGGGCGTCGCGGCCGTGGTGGCGGTGAACGAGGGGCGGGCGAGCATCGCCGTGGCCGTGACCGACGACCTGACCGGCAGGTTCAGCGCGGTCGACCTCGTCCGCGCCGGCGTCGAGGCGCTGGGCGGCAAGGGCGGTGGCGGCCGGCCGGACATGGCCCAGGGCGGCGGCCCGGACGGCGCGAAGGGGGGCGAGGCCATCGCGGCGGTGAAGGCGGCGCTGGCCGACTGAAGCGGCCCGCAGGCGCCGCCGATAGCGCTCACCTGATGCCGATGGATCGGGCCGATCGAGCGGCCGGCCTTTATCGAGTCGCGTCCGCCCCGCCGGGTTCGTCGCCCTGCCGCCGGCTGCGGCGCTCCGGTTGACACCGGGTTGACGAAGTTGACGTTGTTTACGGGGTTCAGGGAAAGAAACCGCAGCCCTGTGCGCGGGGCCGCAACGGGGTGCGGACAAGAGGCGCGCTGCGGCAAACGCGTCAAATCGGCGCGCTTCACGTGGCGGGAAAGGGCTTGCACCATTCCTTCCGGATAGCCGGTTCGTTCCATGTAGGAAAATGTGCGCCGATGATCGGGGGCGGAACGGCTCCGGCCATAGCCGCGCCGTTCAGGCCGCCCGCTCGCTCAGCGAGGTGCTCTTGAGCTTGGGCTTTTCGTCCAGTTCGCCCTCTTCCATGATCTGCGCGCGCAGCTTGTCGCGCTTCTCGTGGATCGAGGCGATGACCGGGCCCATGGCGACGCCGAGGTCGACCAGCACCGCTTCGGAAAGCTGCAGCGAGGCCTCCAGCGTCTCGGGCACGGCGTGGCTGGCCCCGGCGCGATAGAGCTGGGCGGCGTGGCTGGCGTCGCGCGCGCGGGCGAGGATGGGCAGGTCCGGGTATAGGCCGCGCAGTTTCCTGACGAGCCGCTGCGCCGCGACCGGCTCGTCCATGGTGAGGATCACCGCCGTTGCCTGCTCGGCGCCGAGCCGTTCGAGCGCGCCGCCGCGCGCCGCGTCGCCGAACACCACGTTATAGCCCTGCAACTGCCCCTCGCGGACCAGATCGGCATCCGAATCCACCGCGACATAGGGCTGGCCGTGCTTGGCGAGCATCTCGGCGATCAGCCGGCCGACCCGGCCGAAGCCGACGATGATCGCATGCCGCTCGGCCGGAGAGGGCTGCTGCATCGCCGCCGCCTGGACGTCGACCGTGCGCGCCAGGCGCCGGCCGACGAGCGCGAGCAGCGGCGTCACCATCATGCCGAGCGCGGTCACCGTCTGCCAGAAGCGCGCCGTTTCGAGGTTGATGAGCTGTGCCGAAAGGGCCGCCGTCAGCACGATCAGCGTCGTTTCCGACGGGCTGGACATGAGAATGCCCGTTTCGGCGGCGGTACCGGGCCGCGCGCCCATCAGCCGCAGCATCAGCCCGGTGACGATGGCCTTGAGCAGCAGCACGCCCGCCGTGGCGAGAAGGATCGAGCCGAGATCGCGCAATACCGCGCCGAGGTCTATGCTCATGCCGATGGTGATGAGGAAGATGCCCAGCGCCAGGCCCTGGAACGGCGCGGTGATCGCTTCCACTTCGCCGTGGTATTCCGTCTCGGCGATCAGCAGGCCGGCGATCAGCGCGCCGACGATCGGCGAGAGGCCGACGCCGGCGGTGGTCAGCGCGGCGACGATCACCACCAGCAGGCTGGCGGCCAGGAAAACCTCGGGGCTTTTCGTCCGCGCGGCCTGGGCGAAAAGCTGCGGCAGCAGGAAGCGGCCGAAGGCCAGCAGGCCGATGATCGCCAGCAGGCCGAGCCACAGGGTCTGCAGCAGGCCGCCCAGGCCGTCGCTCGCGGCGAACGGGGCCAGCGCGCCCAGCAGGAAGATGATCGGCACCAGCGCGATGTCCTCGAACAGCAGCATGGCCAGCGCGGCCCTGCCCACGGCCGTGCCGGTATCGGCGATGCGCAGCACCAGCGCTGTCGAGGACATGGCGAGCGCGAGGCCCAGGCCCAGCGCGCCGGTCGGCTTCTCGCCCATGGCGGTGACCACCAGCGCCAGCATGACAGCGCAGACGACCAGTTCCAGCGCGCCCAGCCCGAACACCTGCTTGCGCATCTGCCACATGCGATTGAACGAAAGTTCCAGCCCGATGGTGAACAGCAGCAGGATGATGCCGAACTCGGCGAAAGGTCCCAGCCCCTGGGGATCGGCAATCGTGAAATGGATCAGCCAGGGATAGTCGCGCACCAGCGAGCCCAGGCCGTAGGGGCCAACCAGCAGGCCGACGAGGATAAAGCCGATGATCGGGGTGATGCGGAAGCGGGCGAACAGGGGGATGACGATGCCCGCAGCCCCCAGGATGACGAGTGCGTCGGAGAGCACGGGGGAATATAGTTCTGCGGCCATCGTCCGCTTTTATGGCATGAAACGGCGATTTGTCACGGAGGGAGCATGGCGAACGCCGACGTAATTGTCGTGGGCGGAGGGCCGGCGGGCATGATGGCCGGCCTGCTGCTGGCCCGGGCGGGGATCGCGACCGTCGTGCTGGAAAGGCACGCCGATTTCTTCCGCGATTTCCGGGGGGACACGGTCCATCCCTCGACGATGGAACTGCTGTCCGAACTGGGCATGCTCGACCGCTTCCTGGCCCGCCCGCACCACCGGCTGGAGCGGGCCGAGATCACCTGGGACGGCCGGCTGTTCGAGATCGCGGACCTGTCGCACCTGCCGACGCCCGCGCCTTTCATCGCGATGATGCCGCAATGGGACTTCCTCGATTTCCTGCGCGGCGAGGCGGCGGCCTTTCCCGCCTTCACGCTGCGCATGGAGGCGCCGGTCGAAGGCATGGTCGAGGAGGGCGGGCGCATCGTCGGCGTGGTCCTCGTGTCGGGCGAGGTGCTGCGCGCGGCCAGGCTCGTCATCGCCTGCGACGGACGCGATTCGCTGGTGCGGCGCCGGCGCCTGCTGCCGCTGCGGGATCTCGGCGCCCCGATCGACGTGTTCTGGTTCGCCGTGCCCAAGGCGCAGCGCGGCCATGCCGTGCGCGGCGCGGTCCGCGGCACCCACATGATCGTCCAGATCGACCGCGGCGACTACTGGCAATGCGCCTACGTGATCGCCAAGGGCAGCGCCGCAGCCGTGCGCGCCAGGGGGATCGCGGCGTTTCGGGCCGAGGTGCGAGCCTCCGCGCCCGAACTCCCCGGTCTGGATGAGGCCCTGCCGGATTTCGGCGCGATCAGGCTGCTGTCGGTCTCGCTCGACCGGCTGACGCGCTGGCACCGGCCCGGCCTGCTGGCGATCGGCGATGCCGCCCATGCGATGAGCCCGGTGGGCGGGGTCGGCATCAACCTCGCGATCCAGGACGCGGTCGCCGCCGCGAACCTGCTCGCCGGGCCGCTGGCGCGGCAAGGCAACGTCGATGCGCTGCTGCACAGGGTGGAGGATCGCCGCCTGCTGCCGACGCGGGTGATCCAGGCCGGCCAGCGCGCCGTGCATCGCGCCGTTCTGCAGCCGATCCTGGCCGGCCGCCCCGAGGAGACGCCCGCGCCGCCGGTACTGCTCAGGCTGCTGGATCGTTTCGCCGTGCTGCGCCGGCTGCCGGCGCGCGCCATCGGCCTGGGCTTCCGCCGCGAACACCTGACGGCGCCGAAAGCCTGAAATCGTCATCCCCGCCAAAGCGGGGGCCGCTGGCCTCGTCGATGCGGGCTTGCGCCGATGAGGCATGAGGCCAGCGGCCCCGGGGTCAGGCCCGGGACGAGGCGATGGTCAGCCCCACTTCGCCATTGCGGTTTCAAGGTTCTTGACGATCTCCTCGAAGAACCCTTCGGTGGTCAGCCAGTTCTGGTCCGGCCCGATCAGCAGCGCGAGGTCCTTGGTCATCTTGCCGCTCTCGACCGTCTCGATGCAGACGCGCTCAAGCGTTTCGGCGAACTTCACCACGTCGGGCGTGCCGTCGAACTTGCCGCGATAGTTGAGGCCCTGCGTCCACGCGAAGATCGAGGCGATCGGGTTGGTGGAGGTCGCCTTGCCCTGCTGGTGCATGCGATAGTGGCGGGTGACGGTGCCGTGCGCGGCCTCGGCTTCCACCGTCTTGCCGTCGGGCGCCATCAGCACCGAGGTCATCAGGCCCAGCGAGCCGAAGCCCTGCGCGACGGTATCGGACTGCACGTCGCCGTCGTAGTTCTTGCAGGCCCAGACGAACTTGCCGCTCCACTTGAGCGCGGAGGCGACCATGTCGTCGATCAGGCGGTGTTCGTAAGTGATGCCGGCGGCGTCGAACTTGGCCTTGAACTCGGCGTTGAACACCTCTTCGAACAGGTCCTTGAAGCGCCCGTCATAGGCCTTCATGATCGTGTTCTTGGTGGAGAGGTACAGCGGCCAGCCGAGATTGAGCGAATAGTTCATCGAGGCGCGCGCGAAGTCGCGGATCGATTCGTCCAGGTTGTACATCGCCATGGCGACGCCCGAGCCGGGGAAGTCGAACACCTCGAGGTCGATGCTCTTGCCGTCGGCGCCGTCGAACACCATGCGCAGCTTGCCGGGGCCGGGGATCAGCGTGTCGGTGGCGCGATACTGGTCGCCGAAGGCGTGGCGGCCGATCACGATCGGATCGGTCCAGCCCGGCACCAGCCGCGGCACGTTCGAGATCACGATGGGCTCGCGGAAGACGACGCCGCCCAGGATATTGCGGATCGTGCCGTTGGGCGACTTCCACATCTTCTTGAGGCTGAATTCCTCGACGCGCGCCTCGTC